>ERZ761607.61-NODE-61-length-265441-cov-15.507826_pt1 | contig 265441 bp, 233 predicted proteins | sample MGYA00511164_ERZ761607 | MGnify/ENA primary metagenome ERZ761607 (study PRJEB28899, sample SAMN02445080) | bioreactor sludge metagenome | biome: EBPR sludge | place: Australia: Brisbane, Thorneside Wastewater Treatment Plant | collected 2011-06-22 ... | reverse complement strand
TATCTCCCAAATCACCAAATCAAACCCGATTACCCAAAATGGGAGTGCAAAGGTATGTTTCGGAACTTCAATATGCAAGATTGCCTGAAAAAAATTTATACCACCGAAAGTGGCCTGAGAATGGTCTGTAAGCGATCGGGGCCGGTTGAAATTAGGGTAATGGGAACCTGAAGCTCATCTTCCAGAAAATCAATGTATTGGCTCAACTCTTCTGGAAGATCGTTTAAGGAATTTCCTGTAATTGGCACATTCCAGCCTTTCAGATTTTCATAAACCGGGGTAATTTTTTCATTGACCAGTTCGTAAGGAAGCGCACTTGTAATGGATCCATCCTTTAACTGGTACTTTGTACACACTTTAATCGTTGGAAATACGCTCAGTACATCGGCCTTCATCATTAACAACTGCGTGACGCCATTTATCATGATGGAATACTTTAGTGATGGGATATCAATCCATCCACACCGCCTGGGGCGACCGGTGGTTGATCCGAATTCATTACCCTGCTTTCGCATAAGTTCTCCCTCTTCATTCTGGAGTTCGGTAGGAAACGGGCCACTGCCAACCCGTGTGCTATACGCCTTAAAGATTCCATATACCTCTCCGATATGCCTTGGCGCAACTCCTAATCCCGTGCAGGCACCTGCTGTTACCGTATTTGAGCTTGTTACAAATGGATAACTTCCAAAATCAATATCCAATAAAGAACCTTGTGCTCCTTCCGCCAAAATGGAAGAGCCTTCCTGCAATTCATGATTAATAAGGTATTCGCTCTCCACCAACTTAAACTGCTTCAAAAAAGTAACTGCATCCAGAAACTGAGCTTCAAGTTCAGCCCAATTAAAATTCAGCTCAAGATTTTTGAGAATAGCAAAATGGATTTCTGTAAGATGCCTGAACTTATCGCGGAAAGTATCGGATAAGATATCGCCAACCCGCAAACCTTGCCGTCCAATTTTATCCTGGTAAGTTGGACCAATTCCCTTCAATGTGGAGCCGATTTTACTTTCGCCTTTTGCATTTTCATAGGCTTGATCCAACAACCTGTGAGTGGGAATTATTAAAGAGGCCTTCTTTGATATGTAAAGATTCTCTAAGACGTTAAGATTGAATTTATTTAAGGATTCGATTTCGCGCTTAAAAATCACAGGGTCAAGTACAACGCCATTTCCAATTATGTTTTTGGTTTTCTCACGAAAAATGCCGGATGGTATTTGATGAAGTACGTGCTTAATACCATCAAACTCCAACGTATGCCCCGCGTTAGGCCCACCCTGAAAGCGAGCCACCACATCGTATTTTGGTGCCAGCACATCAACAATTTTTCCTTTTCCCTCGTCTCCCCATTGAAGACCCAATAAAACATCAACTTTTGCCATGTGAACGTTGCGTAAACTGAACTGATTATTTTACTTCATCTTCCGATCTAATGACCTGGAAGATGGCATTCAATTTTGTAATTACCAGAAGCTTCTTAACACTCTCTGAAGGGTTAAGCAGATAAACTTCTCCTCCTTTATTTCTGAACTTGGTTAGAATAGTAATTAAAACACCAATGCCACTGCTGTTTATGTACCGGAGTGCTGAAATATCAATAATGCAGCTTTTTATATTCTGCTGAACGGCACTTGATGCTACTTGTAATACATTCGCCCCATCATTTTCCCCTATAAGATCACCCTCCAGGTGAAGGATGAGGATATCATTTTTTATTTCACTGCTATACTTCATATCCATTTGAAATTAGAAGTTTTACTTCCTTTTATTCTCACAATCAGGCTTATTACAAGATGCGTACAAAATTAAGGAATGGTGCATGACATTAAAATGAAGAATTTCCTCAACTGTCTTTTGAATGTTCTGAATGCGGGGGTCACAAAACTCAATTACTTTATGGCAATCTGTACAGATTAAATGATCGTGCTGCTTAAACCCATAGGATTTTTCATACTGCGCCAGGTTTTGACCGAACTGGTGTTTACTCACCAGGTCGCACTCAACCAAAAGGTCTAACGTATTGTAAACCGTAGCCCGGCTTACCCGATAATTATTATTCTTCATGCTGATGTAGAGCGACTCGACATCAAAATGACCTTGACGGGAATAAATTTCTTCCAGAATGGCATAGCGCTCAGGCGTTTTACGCAAGGCTTTATTCTCCAGGTATGCTGAAAAAATTTTTTTTACTTCTTCGTATGTATTCGTAGCGGTGGTCATTTGGATTACGGGCAAAGATAAGAACAGGCATGCCCCATTCAAACAGGGAATTCATCAAGGTTTTAAGCTTATTCAACCACCTTGGAGTCGAAGCGGCTAACTTTTACAACACCTTCTACTTTCTCCAATTTGTTAACCAATTGTTCTAAATGACGGGTATCATGAACATAGAGCATGATCTCACCTTCAAAAATTCCCGAATCGGTATAGAAGGACATAGAGCTCATATTCACCTTTAGTTCCTCCGAGATGATTTTTGATACATCATTAATAAGTCCTACCCGATCGGTACCCTTGATTTTCAACCCGGTTAAAAAAGCAACTTCATGCTGGGATGTCCATTTTGCTTTAACTACCCGATTTCCATGGTTAGCCAATAATTCGGCTGCATTCGGGCAGGTGGTTCGGTGGATTTTAATCCCCTCACTTACCGTAACAAATCCAAAAACATCATCGCCAGGAATGGGTGTGCAACACTTTGCCAGTTTGTAATCCACAATATCCATATCCTCTCCTATCAGGAGGATATCTTCATACCGACCTTTAATTTTGGTGATTTCCTGCTCAATAGCCTGGGCATCAGCAACCCTTACGTTAGGTTTGTTCTTAAGTGGAGATTTAGGTTTGAAGTCCTTGAATCGCTTTACGTCAGAAGCCGGAATGATGCCCTTACCGATGCGATAAAATAAATCAAAATGAGAAGGCAGATTAAAAAACTCACGAAGTTGCTCCATTACAACTTGTGTTGGATCAACCTTCATCTGCTTCAATTTGCGCAAAACAATTTCCTTTCCGTCTTCCGCTACTTTCTTTTTATCCTCCTTCAGTACATCTTTAATGCGGCTTTTCGCCTTTGATGTAATGGCGAAGCGCAGCCAGTCTTCATGAGGTTTTTGTTTCTGTGATGTAAGTATCTCAATCTGATCGCCATTCTTCAAAATATAGTTTATTGGCACCAGCTTATTGTTGACTTTGGCGCCAATACATTTAGAACCCACTTGTGAGTGAATCTCAAAAGCAAAGTCGAGTGCAGTGGCTCCGTAGGGAAGTGTTTTTAATTCACCCCGTGGGGTAAATACAAATACTTCTTCACTGAAAAGATTACCCCTAAAGTCGTTTACAAAATCAAGCGCAGAGTGATCATTCTGCGCTAATGAATCCCGGACTTTCACTAACCATTTTTCCAGGTTCGATTCATGTGCTGAAGCTGTCTCTTTATATTTCCAGTGTGCGGCATAGCCCTTCTCTGCAATTTCGTCCATCCGTTGTGTACGGATCTGAACCTCAACCCACTGACCATTTTTAGCCATTACCGTTGTATGTAGTGATTCATACCCATTGGCCTTGGGTGTACTGATCCAGTCGCGAAGCCGATCGGGATTAGGTGTATAAAAATCAGTTACGACAGAATACACCTGCCAACACACAGCCTTTTCATTTTCGACTGGCACATCAATTATGATTCGTATGGCAAAAAGATCGTAGACCTCCTCAAAAGGAATATTCTGTTTACGCATTTTATTCCAGATGGAGTAAATAGATTTCGGGCGACCTTTTATTTCATATTTAATTTTATACCGATCTAACTCCTCTTTAATCGGTTGCATGAAGCTCTTAATGAATTTATTTCGGGATGCCCGGGTGTCATCAATATTCTGAGCGATGGATTCATACACGGGCCGATCTGTAAACCGCAGATACAAATCTTCCAACTCGCTCTTTATGGCATTAAGGCCCAGGCGATGAGCCAGTGGTGCATAGAGATAAATGGTTTCGGATGAGATTTTTAATTGCTTGTTGCGAGGCATGCTATCAAGCGTGCGCATGTTGTGTAATCGATCGGCCAGCTTAATCAAAATCACCCTTACATCATCGGCCAGGGTGAAAAGCATTTTTCTGAAATTCTCTGCCTGCTGTGAGGTTCCAAATTCAAAAACCCCCGAAACCTTGGTAAGGCCGTCAATAATCTGGGCCACCTTTTTGCCAAACATCCGTTCGATGTCGGTTAACTCGATGTCGGTATCCTCTACAACATCGTGCAACAAAGCCGCAATAATTGAGGTTGTTCCTAGTCCGATCTCCTCCACACAAATCTGGGCTACGGCCAGCGGATGAAAAATATACGGCTCGCCCGACTTCCTCCGCATATCCTTGTGAGCCTCTACGGCCATTGAAAAGGCCTTTTTTATGCGCCTGGCATCACCTTCTTTCAGTACAGGCTTGGCCTTTCTAAGCAGCTTTCTGTATCTACCAATTATTTCCTTCTTCTCCTGCTCTACATCAATTACCATTCTTCGTTTACAGCTTTGTTATGTTGAATTATGAACCCATTAATTTAACACAAAATCGGACTTCTCAATTTCCGAATAATCTATAAATTTGCGCTCCTTTAAAACTGGCGTTGGAGCTACCCCATCAAAAGTTAGGGAAATTACAGAAAATGCGGATGTGGCGTAATTGGTAGCCGCGCCAGACTTAGGATCTGGTGCCGCAAGGCGTGGGGGTTCGAGTCCCTCCATCCGCACAACCCTCGAACCCTTAATGCCCTATTGGCATTGAGGGTTCTTGATTTAGATAGAAAGACTTCAAAATTTACTGCTTTGGAAATCACACTGGACAAAAAGAATGCAACGGAAGGTTTAATTAAGGTTAAGTTAAACCAGGGAGATTATAAGTCTAAGGTTGACGAAAAGATCAGGGACTACGCCCGTAAAGCCAATATTAAAGGGTTCAGGCCTGGCAAAGTACCTAACGGAGTGATTCACCGGATGTTCGGAAAGTCTATCCTAGTTGAAGAGATTAACCAGTTGCTATCCTCAAAACTCAATGAATACATACGCGACAATAAGCTTCGCATCATTGGCGATCCACTTCCGGTAGCCGACTCCGCGAACATAATTGACTGGGAAAATCAAAAAGACTTTGAATTTGATTACCAGATTGGCCTTGTTGATGATTTCACTTATGAGTTATCACCTAAGGTTAAGATCAAATCGTATCCAATTGAAGTTGACAAGAAGGTGATTGACGAAACACTTGCTGATCTGAAAAAGAGATTTGGCAAAGTAAACTACCCGGAAACAAGTGAAGCAGGTGACAACCTTGTTGGAGAGTTAAGTAACGAGGATGCCAGCTTTAAGAAAGAAGCTGTCTTTATTCAGACGGATAAAGTTTCTAAGAAAGAACAAAAGAAATTTGTTGGCTTAAAAAAAGAAGATGTCATTAGCTTAGACATTGAAAAAATATTTGAGGATAGTACTGATCTTGCCCAGGTACTCGACACCTCGTTAGAAGAAGCCAAACAAGCTAAAGGAAAATATACGTTCAAAATTGCGACTATAAGTCGTACTGAGCCTGCGGAAATCAATCAGGAATTGTTTGATCGCGTATTTGGTAAGGATGCCGTTAACAATGAGGAAGAGTTTATTCAAAAAATAAAGGAGACCATAGCTGGCAATTACCAACGTGAAACAGAGCATTTTCTGGAGCATCATGTAGAGGACCATTTTATCAGCAATACCAAAATAAATTTACCTGAAGGGTTTTTAAAGACCTGGCTAAAAGCAACCAGTGAAGGCCAGGTTACCGATGAAATTCTGGCTAAAGAATTTGATGCTTACACCCGTAACCTGAAGTGGGATTTGATAAAGAATAAAATAGCTGAGGATAACAAAATTCAGGTTGATGCCGAAGAAGTAAAGGGCAAGGCAAAGGAAATGATAATTGCACAATTTGGCGGGCCCGCCATTGCCAGCCAACTGGCCGATCGCCTGGATGCTATTGCCGACAATTATCTATCAAATGAAAATGGCCAAAATTTTATGAAGCTTTATAACCAACTCCGCAATGAGCGGATTATGAAGCACATAAAGGAAAACATTAGTGTAAATGAGAAAAAGGTAAGTGTAGAGGAGTTTAAAAAAATAGTGGAAGAACACCGTCATTAAACTAAAATATCGCCTTTTACGACTATGGTTTTGGGACTCCCAAAACCATTTTTGTTTAAAACGGGTTTACCCTGAAGATTTATATCAATTTCGGTAAGGCTATTCCGGTAAAAACCATAATTTGACACACATAAACAGTAAACATTCCATATGAACAATACCAACGAATTCAGAAAATACGCTGTGCACCATTTGGGCATGAGCGGTGCCACTATTGACGACTATGCTCAAAAAATTGAAAACATGACGCAATACGTTATTGAGGAGCGTCCCGGAAACTTTCGTGCAATTGACGTATTTACCCGATTGATTTCAGACAGGATTATCTTCCTGGGAATGGGCGTTGACGACCAGATTGCCAACCTGCTTATTGCCCAACTGCTTTTCCTCGAATCTGCAGATCCGAAGAAAGACATCATCATGTATATCAATAGCCCAGGCGGTTCCGTCTATGCCGGGCTTGGAATCTATGATACTATGCAATACATAAACCCCGATGTGGCTACCATCTGTATTGGATTGGCCGCTTCCATGGCAGCAGTATTGTTAACGGCTGGGGCACCTAAGAAGCGATCAGGTCTTCCGCATTCGCGTATAATGATACACCAGCCCATGAGTGGTATGCAGGGCCAGGCTTCCGATATGGAGATTTCCCTACGCCAAACGCTGGAGGTGAAAAAGGACTTGTATAACATCATCGCCAAGCATAGCGGCCAGAAGTACGATAAAATCGAAAAAGATTCTGATCGCGATTACTGGATGCGTGCCCACGAAGCCAAGGAATATGGCCTGATTGACGAGGTTTTGGAGCGCAAGAAATAATTAGAACCCATCCTAAAAGTAGATGTCATCGCGGACAATGATCCACGATCCTGTTGATGATGGTGTGAAAACACGAGATACCGGCTCAAGACCGGTATGAATACGCTTTATTGGTATTTTTGAGCTGGGTTCTTGGCAATTAGCCAATAAGTCCATAAATCAATGGGTTATGAAATATTTGGTACCTTTGTATCCCATTGGCTAATTGGCTAATTGGCTAACTGAACTATTGACTAACTAATTATGGCTGAAGTTACCTGTTCATTTTGCGGCAGAAACAAGAAGGATGTAGACCTGATGATCTCAGGTATTCACGCCCACATTTGCGACAAGTGCGTTACACAAGCCAGCCAGATTTTACAAGAAGAAAAGAAAAGCAAAACCGAAGCCGGGGTAACCCCCAACTTTAAACTTGTAAAGCCTCAGGAGATAAAGAAGTTTTTGGATGAATATGTAATCGGGCAGGATGAAGCGAAAAAAGTAATGTCGGTTGCGGTGTACAATCATTACAAGCGATTGATGCAGCGCAAAATTGATTCGGACATTACCATTGAAAAATCAAATATTATAATGGTAGGTGAAACCGGTACAGGAAAAACCTACCTGGCCCGTACACTTGCTAAACTTTTGCAAGTTCCCTTTTGTATTGCTGATGCCACTGTACTTACTGAGGCAGGTTATGTTGGCGAAGATGTAGAAAGTATTTTAACCCGCTTATTACAAGCTGCTGATTACAATGTTGAAGCAGCTGAGCGCGGGATTGTATACATTGACGAGATTGATAAAATCGCCCGTAAGTCAGACAATCCCTCCATTACACGCGATGTTAGCGGAGAAGGGGTTCAACAGGCTTTATTGAAATTATTGGAAGGAACATCGGTCAATGTTCCCCCTCAGGGTGGTCGTAAGCATCCCGATCAGAAAATGATCAGTGTGAACACTGAAAATATTCTATTTATTTGCGGTGGTGCCTTTGAAGGTATATCCCGATTTATCGCCAACCGGTTAAATACCCGGCCACTTGGCTTTGCATCTTCTTCAGGCCTGCACCCTTCCGATATCGACAAAGACAATTTAATTCAATTTGTTTCAGCCCAAGATCTTAAAAGCTTTGGTTTGATTCCTGAACTCATCGGACGGTTACCCGTACTCTCCTTCCTTAACCCGTTAGATCATTCGGCCCTTCGTAAAATTTTAACGGAACCTAAAAACGCTTTAGTAAAACAATACAAAAAGCTTTTTGAAATGGAGAACATTGAGGTTGAGTTTAAAGATGGCGCGATTGATTTTATAGTAGAAAAGGCTGTTGAATTCAAACTTGGCGCGCGCGGTCTGCGCAGTATCTGTGAGGCTGTTATCAACGATGCCATGTTTGAACTTCCTTCCGAAAAAACAGTTGAGAAGTTAGTGATTACCCGGGCTTACGCAGAAGAGAAGTTCAGTCGTTCACAATACAGTAAGCTGAAAGTAGCTTAGTCGATTCAAAGATTAGTTAATTCGTTAATTTGTTGATTGCAGGTAGCGTAACATAAGTTCGGCCGTATTTTCAGAAGCCGAGCCAGTATCCAAAACATTTCTGATTTCTTTATACCTCTGCATCATTTTCTCGCGGTATTGATTATCATTTAAGATCAAGTTGAGTTCTGCTGAAACATCTTTACTATTAGCCTTTTGCTGAATCATTTCCTTTACTACTTCCCGGTCGGCAATCAAATTAACAAGCGATATATAAGGAACCCGAATTAAGTTCTTTGCAATAAGGTAACTCACTGCGCTTGTACGATAAACTACTACCTGAGGAACATTGAACAATGCTGTTTCCAGTGTTGCCGTGCCCGATGTGACAATAGCTGCTTGTGCGTGATGAAGCAGATCATAGGTGGCTCCAGAAATAAAGCTGACGTTCGGTAAAGACCTTAAGTCTCCGTAAAATTCTGTCGATAAATTATCTACTGTAGCTACTGCAAATTGACACGATGGATTTTGTTTCGCCACTTCAGCCATCAACGGAATAATCATGTTGAGTTCTTGCTTTCTGCTACCCGGAAGAAGCGCGACCAGGGGTTTGTTACTTCCTATTTTATTCCGTGTTAAAAATTCTTGATCTGCCTGATGCATTTTTATTGCGTCAAGTACAGGGTTTCCTACATAGTCAACAGTCCAATTGAATTTTTTAAAAAACTCCTTTTCAAATGGAAGAATAACAAACATCCGATCAATATTTGCTTTCAGTTTAATGGCGCGATTTTGATTCCACGCCCAAACCTTGGGTGAGATGTACCAGAAAACTTTTATCCCATTTTGCTTTGCGAATTTCGCTATGCGCAGGTTGAAGCCGGCATAGTCGATAAGTACCACTACATCAGGTTTGTATGACAGAATATCTTGTTTGCACAGCTTAATCTTCTTTGATATGGTGGAAAGATTAGCCAATACTTCAGCAAAACCCATAAACGCCATTTCCCGGTAGTGAACCACTACCTCCATGCCTGCATCCCGCATGTAGTCACCACCAAAACCGCGGCAATGCACTTCTGTAAATCTGGATTTCAGGGCCCTTATTAGATTACCGCCATGCAGGTCGCCCGATCGCTCACCAGCTACAAAGTAAATTTTTAAAGGAGTTGGATCATTCACGCAGGAAGATAAACCTATTCACCGAAGTACTCAATATAGTTGCGAGGTGTTTCATACAATCGCACGCTGTGCAGTTTTCCGCGGGTGGTAATGGCGGGTAAACCACGTTCAAGAATCTTCCAGATTTCAACAATCAGGTTTTCGCAGCTGGCCATTTTACCCTGCATGAAGTCAACATCAAGGTTGATGTTTTTATGATCCAATTTATCGATTACCTCGGTTCGGATGAGCGTACTCAGCCGCTTTAAATCAACTACAAACCCCGTTTCCGGATCAGGAATGCCCTTTACAGTAACAATTAAATCAAAGTTGTGACCATGCCAGTTGTCGTTGGCGCACGGGCCAAATACCTGGACATTCTTCTCCTTCGTCCAGGCAGGGTTATACAGCTTGTGTGCTGCGTTAAAGTGTTCTCTGCGGGAGATGTAAAGCATACATCTAATTAATTCTCATAATAGTGGAGAGCTGAAATGAGATCTGCTTCATTTTTGATCTTAATTTTTCGTTGTGTTAGAATATCTTCCATTTCCGCCTTCTTCTCTCCGCATGCAGATAAAAACGATTTGTTATTTAGTTTAAACTCTGTTGCAACTTCATTTACAACTACAAAATACTTTTCTCCGCGCTGAAATCTTTTTACCGTTGCCGCTGTGCCATAATTATTTACGACATCTTCTATAAATTTAATATCATACTTTTTCAGAACGGTTAAAGAACCATCTCCAACAATTTCAAAATATGTTTTTGATGAGTAGCCTGGAATTTGAGTTAAGCCCGAAGAAAATTTTTGTTTAACAACCTTATTACTTGAACCATCTGCAAAAGTAATTGCAAACTCAGGATAGCGATCTGTGTTTAATTGCATGACTGTGCCGTCTTGATTGATCTCCAACACATCTTTGTACGCATCATACTTGAGCAAAACATTGGGGTAAACCTTTCCAGTATTGTCGGTAATGGTTCCTGATTTCCATTCCGTATAGAGATAAGGTGATCCCTCCACATCTGCATATTTTTTAAGCCGAATTACTTCATTTCCAGCACCAGGGATATTAGCAATCTGTGCATTTACAGTAAATACGGTAGTAAACAAACTCGTTAACAGAAATAATTTCTTCATCGTATTATCGAATTATAATCTTTTTAATCTTCAATCCATTTTCAGCAGAAAGTAAATAAAGGCCTTTAGACCATCCGGAAACATCCACTACCGTAGACGTTTCAGACAACTCAATCGAGGCAACTGATCTACCCAAAAAATCTTTAACCCGCACCTTGGTGCCAACTAATGATGACGGAACTTCAATAGTTATCACATCGCTGGCTGGATTAGGATAAACACCAAAAAGTTCATCTATGTTCCCCTCTATGAATGTAATAACATAAGCTTCCGAGGGCCTGTTGCACAATCCGTCCTTCGTTACAACAAAATAAACCCCTGGCTCACCATTTGTATTATAAAGGCGATTGTTTGACTCTGGAATAAGAATACCATCTTTAAACCAGGCATATTCGGTGGCTGTTCTGAAACTAAATAATGACGAAACCCCAGTGAGAATTATTTGGTTTGCCGGAATTGAGTTTTCAGTAATAATAATTTGTTGGGAATATGATCTGCTTTCATTTCCGTTGCCAGCAGTTAATGTTACTGTGTAATCACCCAATTCAGAAAAAATATAGTATGGGTTTTGACTTGAAGAACTACTAACTCCCCCATTACTATCACCGAAATTCCACTGCCATGAATTTACAATACCTGAAGTTTTATCCCTGAATTCAGTCATGGAGCCAGCACAAGCATATGCAACCTCAAAGTCAGGGAAGAGTACGTCATCACAACTGTTTTCAATCCAGTTTAATGAATTTACAATTTCACTTGCTGTACCCGCATTAATTACAGCAGTGCCAACAACATTTACGCGGGTTATTAAAAGATTATCAAAACATAATTTGTAATGCCCTTCAAAACGTAATTGGGCCACATCTTCGCCAAGGCCAATCCCAAAAAATTCCGTTTTATTAACTGGATTGGATTGGATCACAGTTTTATCGCTAAAAGAAACTACAGCCCCAGGCAAGAATTTTATTTTTGACCCCTCCGCTACATCAACCTGCTGGAAAGATGGAGTCCCACCAAGGGTATAGTCTCCGCCCATCAACTTGAGATGACCAATAGTACTGGTGGCTAACAAAGAACCTTCGCCTGAGAACTCAAAAGAACCCGCATATGAATATGTGCCTAACTCAAAAGTTGTAGGAATAGTATTTGAATCAGCGATTGTTGATCCGGTAGTTAATAACGTAAAACCAGTGCCACTAAATTGCATTTGCTCTACACCGGTGAACTTTGCATTCCGAACATCAAGCATCCTTAGTTCATCACCTGCAGATAAAATTTTTCCAACAATCATGTGTTGGGCATTAATAGATAAATTTCCCTTTCTCAACTCAATTTCGCCTACCACTCCGGTACTCAACAATTGCCACGAAGAGTTCTCTCCATCAAAGAATAAACCCGTTGTTAAAAGATTGCTCGAACCCAAATTAATGCTGTGCTGTTCGGTACTGTTTCCGGTAAAACGCAGAGTACCTCCGTTTATTGTAAAGGAATTAGACGATACTGTAAATGGTCCGCCTACCGTAAGCGTGTTCCCATTCAATTCCATCCCAGCCTGATTTTTGGTAAGCCAGGTAACTGAATGGCAGGAAGCATCTCCTGTTAAATGAATGGTTCGATTTGTTCCTGCAAATGAATTTTCATCTACGATAACGCGATTTGTATTATTGGGTACAGTACCTGCTGGTGCCCCACCACTTGTAAGCGCCCAGTTGGCAGGGTTGTTCCAATTTCCAGTATTGCCGATCCAGTATAAGGCTACGCGTGGATCGTTTACAGAAGTATACTGAACAACTATTGAAAATTGCTGTTGACCTCCGGTTAATGTTCCCTTATGGTTTATTCTTAATTTGTATTCACGCGGTTCAGGGTTACTGAATTCAATCTTCTCAACATTATCTCGAAAGTTATCACCCTTGGTGGCGGGCGCTCCCAAATCGCCAGGATTAAGTATCCATGGAAACTGTGTATTGGCAGCATCATCTACCAGTCGCATGTCAAGGTCGTTCACTAACATAAGGTTAGTGGGATCAAGTGATGCACCTACCGGTGTACCGGCACGGTCTGTCCAAACCAAGGTAGCCGTAATTTTGGTATTGGCTTTTGGCTGAAGGGTAAGTTCGAAAGGCTGATTATTCTGCAATACTTCTTCTGCTATAATAATGTTTTGATTGTCCTCATTTAAAATAAGCCTTGCAGCTTCCTCTACATCGAGTAATCCCCAACCAAATTGATAATCAGGGCCTGGGGCAGAACCTGCTTCTTTAGTGGAATGAATAGCTAAGGCTTTCAGGGTTGAGGCACGCATGTAATTGCCATTATTTAGGTTCTTGTAAAGCTCCTGTAACAATGCCAGTGACCCGGTGGCACTGGGGGTAGCCATAGAAGTACCACTAAGCGACCCGTACTGATCATCAGTAGCAGAAGCTATGGTTGAGAAAAGATTAACACCGGCCGCTACGAGATCAGGTTTTATACGACCATCATCAGTTGGTCCCCATGAACTAAAAGAACTCATCACCACACTTCCGGCATCTACATAATTAGAAACCTTGGAAACCGCACCCACCGTTAAAATATTTTTTGCAACGCTCTTATCGGATATGCAATCATATCCGCTGCCACCATTGCAATCAGGGGGAAAAGAACCATTGCCAACATCACTTCTGTCGTTGCCGGCAGATTTTACAATTAGATAATACGGAGCATTGAAGGCAAGCTGATCCCATTGAGCAGCCGCATTGCTATAAAAGCCAAAACGCCAGTCCTCCTGATTGCTGATACCAGCATCGCCAAACCACTGCCAGGAGCCTGCATTGAACCGCCATCCAGTAATTAGTCCATACGAATGGTTAGAAAGAATAATAGTTGATTGATCGGGTCGGGCCACGCTCAGCATTTCAGGTGTATCGTTTGCAAAGTCATAGGTAAACGCTTTAGCCTTTGGCGCCATGCCCTTTGCTTGTGCGTTAAGGCCAGCCGCTAATATGGTGCCCGTTACATGGGTTGCGTGGGTATCCTCAGCTGATCCCTCAACAGAAAGAATGCGGTCACCAAATTCAATATGACTATCCACAATGCCTCCGTCCCAAACGGCTACGGTTATACCCTCACCCTCCAAGTTAAGGCCCAGGCTACCGCCTCCCCTTAGTTTAGCAGCACCAGAGGTTATGGCAGCACCAGCATTAAAAGTTGACTCATACAGGGGCAACCCATTTTCAGAAACACCAACCAACAATACCAGATTTCCCTTATCATCACGATAAGACATAGGCACATTATGCCGTAGTGCATATTCATACGCTCGCACCTGTTGCTCCTTAGTGAATTCTTGTACACGCTTGGTAAGCTCAGCAAGACCCAATCTACTTTCCTCCATGGATTGCCCGTATAAAAATGCTGTGCACGCACTTACCAGCATGGTCAGTATACCTCTTCTCAAGCCCACCATATTCCGTTTTTAATTTCTGTACAAATTTATTTTATATTCAATGTTCATCCAAAACAAAAAAAGGAATGGACGAAGTCCACTCCCTTTTTCGTTTAATGCAAATCAGCTTATAGCTTTGTAAAAGTATGCGTATTGGTCTCCACTGTCACACCACCAGTTGTTGCAACACGATAAGGTACAACAAATGAATATTCACAAGCATCGTATGTTGCCGTTCCATTTTGAGATACCACGTAAGTAACACCACCCATCACAACATTTTGAGTTGCCAACGTCACTGCATTGGTAGCGGGGTTAAACGTATAGTTTACTACACCTCCAAAATCCCAAAAATTCGTAATCGTAATGGAATTAGCATCGGGCCCAGGCGTTGATACAACAACATACGGAGAGCCAACATATCCAGGCTCAACACAAGAGTAATTTCCTAAAAAGTTTGCCCTGTTGAAAGGACACAATGTACGGATTTGCCGTGTAAACGTTTTATAATTTTCACTTATCGTAACGTTACCCGCATCAACACCAGTCAGGTCAAAACGTAGGTTCCATACTTCTCCCGGCTCGATATTATCAGCAATTACATTAAACCTAATGTATGCAAAACTACTGTTGGCAGGGATGGTAACCGAGGTACCAGTGGTAACCATGGTGTAGTGCACACCTGCCACGGCAGTGCTCGCTGAATTAATCGCAAAGTTTACAGTTACGGGTGTACTGCGTTGAGCCCCCACCAGATTAATGCGAATGGAGTCCTTTTTAGCAATACCATCGTTTAATCTTTCGTAAGATTTGCTTACCGATAAACCGGCCGAAGTGGTGGCCTCCTGTATTTCGATAAACGTTCCCTTAAGCAAGATATCCGTTCCTGCATCGTCAAAGCACGAAAACATCGCTGCTGTTAACGCCAGGAATAAAACTATTGATGAAAGATTTATCTTTTTCATTGATTTCAATTTTAAGAATTAATAACCAGGGTTTTGTACCAGGTTCGGATTTAATACAATCTGCGAGTTCGGGATTTGTTGAAGAATCCGAAAATCCGTATACGGCAAGGTAGCCACACCAGCCGTTGCCGGCTTGGTAATATCCATACCGTTACGCTTTAAGTCAAACCAGCGGTGCCCTTCAAAGGCAAGCTCCACCCTACGTTCGTTCATAATCAAGTCAATTAAACCTGCACCGGTAAGGGTTGTCGCAGCCAAGCCGCGGTTTGTTCGCAATGTATTAATGGCTGTTTGTGCACCGGCATCATTACCTCCCTGACGTGCCCGTGCTTCTGCTTGAATTAGATACATCTCGGCTTTACGAATTACAGGAATGTTCTCCACGCCACCACCCTTTTCGCCAGGCCATTTACGCGCCTGAGGCTTACTAAGTGTTGCGGCACTCGTTACATACACACCCAATCTTACATCGCCAGGTTCATGCGCAGCAATCAGTTCAGGGCTGGCTGCGGCAACATATTGAAAACCTGAAGCCAGGTTGGTGGTGATAGAAGTTAGCGAATTGTTAGGACCATCAACACCACTCCAATCGGTTGGGCGAATTTCCAATTCAAAAATTGATTCAGGGTGTGTAGTTGAACTCCATGAAGTAACATAGCTGGCCGCTGCTACCGGGTTAGGGTTAGCAAGCAGTGCCAATGCTGCTGTAGCACGTGTATCGGCATCAGCATACCTGCCTAAATACAAATAAACCCTTGCTAATAAAGCTTGTGCCGCGGCACGGTTAGCCCGGAAAGGATTGGTAATTGCACCTAAGGAAGCTGGCCATGCTCCTGTCGTGGTTTGCTCTGCCGGGGTTATTAACAGGTTAACTGCTTCGAGCAAATCACTTTCAACAAATTGATAGCACTCCGTGTTTGTGCTGCGTGAGCGCAAATCGGCATCGGTTACAACCTCGGTGGGTGTGCTACGCAAAACAACCCCTAAATTGAAACCGCTTACTTCCTTTCCAGGCTCATACGCATAAATGCGCAATAATTCAGAATAAGCAAGTGCACGAACAAACAACGCCTCTCCCTTTAGTTGATCCAATACTCGTTGTGAGGTAAGGGTAGCGGTTGAAGGTACCTGATTAATATTCAACAGCGGAAGGTACTTTAGAACGAAATTAGCATCGTTGATTGCCCGATACGCATTGGCCCAACGGTTGGCAAACGTACCAATAGCATTTACTACTTCTTGTTCGTAACGGCCTGTGCGGTTCACGATCTCGAAATTGTCAGCAAGTGCATCACCCACCATCATCGAGTTTTGGCCATACATGTCAAATTCATGCAACCTGCGGTAAGCACTCAATACAGCACTTTGCACACCGGCTACGTTATCCAACGCTTGTGCCGGGCTTAAGCTTGCCTGGTCTTCAGTCTCCAGGCTGCACGATGCAAACGCAACAATTAAAACTGTACTTATTAATATCTTTTTCATGTCTCTGTCTTCTTAAGTTAATTAAAGGCCAATTGTAACACCGGCCATAAATTGTTTACCTAGCGGAAATACACCAAAGCTTGAAATTGCTGTTCCGTTATTGTTGCTTACTACTTCGGGATCAATTCCGGCAAACTTGGTCGCTGTCCATAGGTTAAGGCCCTGAACAAAAACATTGACTTTGTTTAAGCCGATTTTAGAAACCAAAGTATTTGGCAGGTTGTATGACAAGGTAACCTGCTTCAAACGAACATAAGAAGCATCCGACAAAAACTGGGTTGATCCAAACGTTCCATGTTGCTGGTCGAATCCATCAATAATACCACCTTGATAGGCGCGCGGTACATTGGTGATATCCCCAGGATTTTGCCAACGGTTAAGCTGACTTACTAATTGATTATTTGCGCTTGAACCGGCAGCATATAAGTTATATAAGTCACCATTGAAAGCTGAGTTACCTCCCTGGAATTGAAAGAATACTTCCAGGTTAATCCCTTTGTACGAGAAATTATTGGAGAATCCGCCAAAGTACGTAGGAATGTATGTTCCACGAACATCTACATCATCCTGTGTGCCTTGATACGCCAGGTTACCGTCTTTGTTAACAATCATGGTTTTTCCATTGGCTGGGTTCACGCCAGCAAACTGTAGTAAAAACGGAAATGCAATAGGTTCACCAACAATTAGCTGAACTCCATTATTCACTAAACGTTGTTGATTATTCGGTAGTGATACTAACTCGTTATACAGCGTACTAAAGTTTGCGGTAACACGATATTGAAAACCACCGCGGTCCAACACAATGCCTCCTAATTCAAAATCAAAACCGCGGTTCAATACTTCACCTACGTTACCACGAACAGAGCCAAGACCACTATCGGTTGGTAAATCTACATTGAACAGCTGATTGTTTGTTACGTTATTATAAAATTCAGCAGATCCAAACAAACGCCCGCCAAACAACGAAAAGTCGATACCCACATTAAACTGATCTTCTTCTTCCCATCCGATAATATCATTGCCCAACCGGGTTAAGCGAAGAATTGATCCACCCAGGTATTGTGCACCAGCCGGAATACCAACTGAACCCGCTGCAGGGCTTCCATAGGCAGTGTACCAGTCATAATCTGCTATTTCTGAATTACCAACACGACCATAGGCAGCACGGATTTTTAAATCATCCAGCCAGGTGATGCCATCCATAAAACTTTCTTCGGAAATACGGTAGGCCACTGAACCTGCAAAAAATGTTCCATAGCGATTATTGGGTCCGAAACGGCTGGAGCCATCACGTCTGATTGTACCATCAACGATATATCTGTCTTTCAGGGTATACTTCACCTGCGCGAAAACACCTTGCCGGGCGTTGTCGAAGAAGAATTCACCCGCAGGACGCGCTGTTGCACCTGACGATAACAATCGAAGCGCGGGGTTAGGGTATGTAAATTGTGCAGCGGTTACACCACCACGCTCTTCCTTTCTATACTCAAAACCTGCTATACCTGAAATCTGGTGAATATCACCAAAACGTTTTGTATAGTTAACTGTAGTGTTAGCGTTATAAGCTATTGTTCTGCGGCTAACTACCGTCATTTGGCCTCCTGGGAAAACAGGCAGTGTACCAGGCCGTTGATTATTATCGGTACCGAACGATGCATCCACCCCGGCAAAACCATTAATGGTTAAACCCGGAATGATTTCATAACCAATATTGAAACTGGATACAGTTTGAGGCACTCGACCTAAACGAACTTCTTCATTTACACCCTGTACGATATTATAACCAAACAAGTGGCCTGAATTTGATGCCGGATATGGGTTGCGGTATGTTCCGTCATCATTATATGCTGTAGAAGTTGGTTGAGCCGTAAATGCAGCCTGGAATGGACCATTTACAAAGTTACCGTTGGTAATAGAACCAAAGGTTCGTTGATATGCCAAAGATATGTTTGTCCCAATCGTAAGTTTGGTTGTTGGCTTGTGGGTCAAATTTAAGCGAGCCGTTCCCCGTTGCCAATCGTTCATGATAATTTGACCTTCCTGCATTTGATAAGATAGTGACAGCAAGAAAGATGTTTTATCATCCCCACCCGACATCGAGATGTCATATGTCGCAAGCTGTCCCGTACGGAACATTTCATCTCTCCAGCTAAAATTTGTTAAATTATCATCGTTTGGATCACCAAAAACTGTATGCGCACCAGTTGGGCCTGTAAGGGGTAACCCAGCGTTTACATACGACTCAGCCTTAATGGCGGCAAATTGTTTGCCGTCCATAACTTCATACAGGTTAAAAGGCTGAACTGCTCCGCGCTGAATGCTTACATCAAGATTAGTTTTACCTTTCTTCCCTTTCTTGGTAGTAACAATGACCACACCGTTAGCAGCCTGAGCTCCGTAAATAGCCGCAGAAGCTGCATCCTTTAAAACCTCAACAGACTCAATATCATTTGGGTTAATGGATGCCAGCGGGTTTGATGAACCCTGAGTGGTTTGTCCGAAACGAGAGAGTTGCACACCGTCAACAATCCATAATGGATCATTTGAAGCATTAATGGAACCAATACCACGAACGCGAACGTTGAGCGCTCCTCCAGGAGCACCTGATGTACTGGATATTTGCACCCCAGCCAAGCGGCCTTGAATACCACGGTCAACAGATTGAACCGGTAGGTTCTGGAATACATCGCCCTTTACAGAAGCAATTGATCCGGTGAGGGTTCGTTTTTCCTGAACGCCATATCCTGTAACAACAACTTCAGATAACTGCGTAACATCAGAAGCCATTTGCACATCAATAACCGCGCGATTTCCAATCTGCACTTCCTGGGTTTTCAACCCAATAAATGACAACACCAATGTACCGCCCGAAGCTGGAACGCTGAGCGAAAAATTACCATCAACATTGGTTACCGTACCAGTGGTGGTTCCTTTCAAGGTAACGTTCACGCCCGGCAATCCCGACCCATCCTCTTGCGAGGTCACTTTTCCTGTAACGGTACGATCCTGCGCCCAGGCTGAGCCGAGCGGCAGAATAAGTAACGCTACAAACATTAGTTGTAGAATTCTCTTCATGTTAAAAAATTTAGGTTAATGTTAATTTTCTATGAGGCCAAACATAAGACAAAATAATAATTGGCAAAAGGAAAAATAGTCGAAATTGACGGGTGGAAATCTAAAAAATGCCCAAATTTTTAAAAAAATGTGATTTTTTACCCTAAATGGAAATTCACAGGGTTAAGGGGCACATTATTGTGCTTGAATAGTCTCTTTTAAAGTTTGGAACCCCAAGCATGAATTACACTCTTTGAGTGCTTTAAATTAAGGAAATATTTTACGAAAGGTGAATATTGAAAACTCATGTACTCGCCAGAAACTGAAATAACCGGACAAGATCACTCTCGTTATTCAGCTTAATGTTATTGGTTTTCATAAACTGATTAATTCTTTGCTCATATTTAGAGCCTAGAGCATCCAGACTTTTTTTAGATTTTATCCGAATTAAAGACTCTCCACTATTGAAATAGAAACTCTCTTTCTTCAGAATTCTGGTATCCTTACTACCAACATTTAGGGCAGGATTAAAATCCGGTTTTAAAACCTCAATTTTAATGTGCTTAAATAAAGCAACTTTAGCCTCAACTAATACTTCAACAAACCCTGATAAGGGTGCTCCATCTTCTTTATATTCTCTACCATTAATTAAATATCGCGGCTTGTTGGTAACGGAATCAATCCAAACGACATTTTTCACCTTGCTGCCACTCATTACCCGCACATCATTCGTAAGTCTAAACTCAAATTCATCCTTATAAATATCATACCGGGTAACATAGCCCTCCACAAGTTCATCATTCTTGTATAATAATAATGATGACTTACCCCAATGCGTATCCCAGTAAGGATTACCCACAATTTCCGAAACCGATGGAGTAGACATACCTGTAAGAATCTGCCCTACAGGTAAGCGCTGATTGAATTGACTGAATGAGGTGATTATATTATTGGCCCGAACTGATTTTGAAATTTCATCATCTGGCTTTTGACCAAGCGTCCGCAGACACCCGCAAAGTAAAAGCACAATTAGTAGAGCAGCCGTTACATTCCTTTTCATACTGCTAATTTAAAAAAAAGGCTAAAGAGTCGCCTCTTTAGCCTTTAAATTACTATGTCATTAGATCGTTACAACTTAACCAGTGTTAATCTGACACGCCTGGTCCACGTACAGTATCCATTACGCAAACCGTACTCATCAGCATCGTCATCAACACCAATTGTCATAGTGTTACCAGCTGTTAATCCGTCACTGGCAGCGGTATAGGTACCTCGGTTAGCTGTAGTTGCTTGTGGCAACCCGGGCTGCAACACCGCTCCAATAGAACCTATTGCAAAACTACCAGCCGGTGGCCAGGTCCAATACAATGCCTTATTGGTTGCACAGTTAATACCTGTATTCTGTAACGGAACATACACCGTACCGTTTTCCAGGTTAATGCGCATGGTCACATTCTGTCCCCTGTAGCTTACGGTAAACTGACGTTCTGTTGAAAGACCACCCGGTACAGTTGCCAATGTAACGGTTTGGTTTGGAAAGAGAACATTGTTTAACGAGGCAGGGTAATCAGCATGCTGGTTCCAGGTATGGTTAGGCGACCAGATAGCAGTTTGGGTTAACGAATAGGTACCTACCCACGAAGGTGTAGCCAAGGCCCGAACAAAAACCGTGTAAATAAACGGTGAACTGTAAAACTGACCACCTGTAATGTTTGGTGTAGTGTTAGCTTCTGCTGTTTTGGCAAATGCCGGGTTTACAGCAGCCTGAGGATTCAAAACTGAAAACTTTTTGCCATCCTTCAGCTTCATAATCCAACGCACAATTACCTGATCGTTTGCCAACAATGCACCACCTGGATAGGCAACCAAGCCCCCTACAGGTGAACAAGTAGGACATGCACCATCAGGGTCAGTATTTAACGTAGCCAACGCAGTTTGAATCTGGGTAGCCGTAAGTGTAATGGTTGCCCGCTTAAAAAGAGATATTGTTGGTTGTGGAACAGCGGAAAACGCAGTACCCGGAACTGTTGTTAGCAGTACTTCATCGGTCAAGCCTGTTCCACGTCTGTGGCTTACATAAATCTCCACCTCATCAAGGTTATCGCCATTTTTCTCATCAACTGCCTCGAGTGTATATTCAAAAGCAGAGGCAGCTAAATTACCAGCATCCAGTATGTTTGACCGAATATGAATAATCCGTAAGTACCCAGCAAAATCTTTGTCGGCATACGGAAGCGGATACAAACTCTCATCCCGGCACGACATCACTACCCCCATAGAAAGGATAAGCAGTGACAAAATAAATTTATAATTTCTCATAGTTGTCTTTCGTTAGAAGTCCAGGTCTTTAACCTTTTGATCCCAAAATACTTTGCCACTCAGGTCGGCCTTTTGATCCACCGAACCATTCAGGTTAGCAAAATTTGCCGGATACCAGAATGTTCTAGGAAAAGCACCAGGCGTTGCAACTATGGTAGGTTGCATACCATTCGGTAAGCCCGTTCTGCGGTAAAGATTATACGCTTCAACACCAGAACCAAAACTGGCAATCCAATGCTCGCGCGCGATGTAATCCATAATGTTATCATTGCCTACCTGGGCATCATAAGCAGCCAAAGCTAAGGTCACGTAATTATCAACATCGGTTGTATAGGTTGCCGCAGGGTAAAAAGTATCAATGGTTGCAGTTTCTGTTGGAGATGCTCCACCTATGCCGTAGGTTCCACTAACTGCCCAGGTACGTACATCGGCCATAGAAGCGCGTATTCCATTTTCGAAATACGTTCTTGCATTACCGGTTGTTCCTAAATACAAAGCCGCTTCACTAAGCATAAACTGAACATTTGAGCGCATTAAAATGGGTTGTATACCTGCACCGCGCATACCCAGATTTTGGTTTACGTTACCATTAACGTTGGCATCAAACCTGCCACCGGCTGGGTATGCACCCCACATAGTTCTGGCAAAACCATCTGGTGGAATACCCTGAGGATCGACATGGTCACGTCCCCAATAACCTCTATCGGTAGGGTAGCAAAAGGTTCTGGTCCATGCAGGATTGGCCGGGTCAGGATTAATACCTGGAGGCATACCCGCCTTAGGATTTAACAAAACTGCTGTTCCTGTTGAGGTTGGATAATGATCAGGCGTGGCCTGAACTACGCAACGAATCTCATTCGGGTCGGATGAATTAGAATTGCGTTGACGATAAAAATAGAAACGCATGCGTGGATCACCCGGTTGGCCACCCTGTGTGGCGCCATAGCCGTGGAACATTTGCCACATCAACCAATTCGACATGTAGTTTCCGGAACCCGCAACATACGTTGCTGTGAACCGAGGATGTCTGTTGTCAGGGTCAACAATGTTGCTTCCATAGCGGAAAACAAAGTTTTCATTCGCAGCGCTAATCAATCCACCGGTCGCAGAAACATCAGCAATCAGGGCATTGATAGCCGTTGTAGAAGCCGCAGGTGCCTCATGACGCAAATTGAGGTGAATTTTCAATTTAAGCGTATTGGCTAACCTGGTCCAACGTGTATAATTATTAGCGTAAAACTGATCTACAGGAGCAGGGGCCGTACCATTCAGGTAACCCCCATTTGCCACAGTAGGTGTGTTCAAATCCTCCTTTGCTTTGTCAAGCAAAGTAAGCGCAACAGTATAAATACTTGAGGCTTGATCCACACCAGGATTAAAATTAGCAGAACCCTGAAAAGCCTGTGAGTATGGCACATCGCCAAAATGGTCAGCTAGCAATAATAAGGTATAAGCCGTGATTACCCGTGACATACCCGCATGCCGGGCTAAGCCATTGGCGTCAGCAGTCTTAATTAACTCATCAGCATCTTTAAGAATAACCGCATAGGCTGTTGACCATACCCCATCAAAAGTTTGAGGTGTATAGACGTTATCATACAACGAACCGCCTGAATTTTGCAGGCGAGTCATTTGCATACCATAGGTACTGAAAGTATTAAAAAGACCACCAAGATTTCGCTGCATGGAGTTCAATAACAAATTAGGCAAGGCCTGATTTGGCTGAACAGCATTAGGGTCTTCGCGCAAGTCAAGTGTACACGCATTCGCGAGTACAAGCCCCAGCGCGAGCACTATATGTTTTATATATTTCTTCATGAGAATTACAAGTTTAGATTTAGAACGTTAACCTCAATACAGCACCGTAACGTCTTACACTCGGACCAGTCAGGTAATCAAAACCTGCTCCATTGTCAACGCCTTGACTTGATACTTCAGTATCAAAGTTTACAACCTTGGGTACATTAACAGCATTAAACCAAAGGTTATTTCCATTAACCTGGATGGAAGCATTTTTAATTGGAGTCTTACTTAAAATAGATCGCGGCAACGTATAGCTTAAGCTGATTTCGCGCAATCGAATAGTAGTTCCATCAAAAATACCCACCTCGGTTGTTGCGCCAGCACCATACAGTGTGTTGAAACCGTAATCCGAAGCGGAAATCATGATGTCGTTCGGAACATAGTTAGGCGCATCGGCTGTTCCGATATTTTTTACACCTGGCAGAACCAATGTTAAATCCTGATTGTAATCCTGAGCTGCAGCTGTACCCCGACCAAGTACTGCATTGGCAGTAGATGAGAAAATATCTCCACCGTGGCGATAATCAAACTGGAAGGAGAATTCAAATCCTTTCCAGGAGAAATTATTAATGAAGGTTACGAAATAATCAGGATTAGGATTGCCAACAACGCCCAAAATTGGTGAACGTACATACAAACCATCAGCAGCTACGATGGGGTTACCTTGAGGGTCTCTTGCCCGAACTGAACCTTTCATGATATTGAACGGCTGCCCCGGAATTGCAAAATTACCCTGATCGGTAAAACCTGATAACGCTACTTCTTCAATTTCGCCACCCAAATCAATTACCTCAGGGCGCACCAGCGTGTAGTTTACGATGGCATCCCAACGGAATCCATTAGCCAGTTGTATTGGAGTGCCTGTGAGGCCAATCTCAACACCCTTATTGCTAATCTTACCAAGGTTAACAAAGGTTGAGGTAAATCCGGTTGCAGGATCAATAGGGGCTGATGTAATCAGATTTTTGGTTGATCTGTCATATACTGTAAAGTCGATACCAAACCTGTTATTAAACATTTTGGCCTCGAAACCGAGTTCCACTTCCTGCTGTAATTCAGGTTGTAGATTTCGATTACCCAACTGGTTAGCAATGGTGTGTTCTCCCAATAATGCGCCAGTAGGGCCCATAAACGCGCGGAGGTTTTGGTTCACCACATCACGTGTTCTGTATGTTGGCGGAAAACCCGCTGAAGTTCCATAGCCAGCTCTTATTTTAAGTGAATTAAGTGTATTCGACTTGATACTGCTGAAAACTTCAGTTGGTAAAAACGAAGCGCTCACACTTGGATAAAATATAGAATTATTACCAGCCTCAAGTGTTGATATCCAGTCATTTCTACCGGATAAGTTCAAGAACAAATAGTCTTTATAGTCGAAAGAGAAATCTCCATAAACACCGTAGCGTTGGGTCTCATCTGTTCTGTAGAACACACGGTTATCAAATGCAATACTTCTGGAAGAACTGCCTTCAAAATTTGAGTGTCTCATTAAGCCGAATACGGTCTGTGTTTCAGAATAAATACCATCGCGTTGTCTGTAGTCATTTCTGGCATTACCACCAACACGAGCAGTCATATTAATATCTGAACTCAACGGTTTAGAAAATGAGAGAATTATATCGTGGTTCCAAATGGTATTATTGATGGTTTGAGTTTGTAAAACACCACGATCAATGTTTGCATAGCTGGGACCAATACCTTTATTGAATTCACGATTTTGCGTTTCAGTATAGGTATCTAAACCTACACGGTAGCTCAACGCCAGGTTATCAGTGAAATCATATGCGAACGTTGAAGACAAGAATACGCGGTTTGTTATACTCGTCTCACGATGGTATTTCGCCATCCAGTTCGGATTTGGGATATCGTTGCTGGCACGGTACCAAACACTTTTCTTTTCCAATGGTGTCTCATATGGGAAACTTAAAATATCCCAGTTACGGGGGGTGTACAGAAAGTTGGCATAAAGAGATGGAACTCCACCAAATGCCACAGAACCACCTGTAGCTCCGTTTAAAGGAGGTGTTTCAAACTCAGTATTGGCAAACAGTACGGAAGTGCGGATCGAAAATTTATCGGTAACGGCAGCGTTAAAACCAGTGGAAATGTTTAAGCGCTGAAGCTCGTTACCTGGTGCATAGCCCTCTTCAGTAGTATAGGCAACAGAGGCATTATATCCCAATTTATCTGATCCCCCGGAAATACCAATTGATGTATTTGAAACAACACCCTTCCTGAAAAATCCTATCGGATCGGGCGCAGCTTCATACGGAATACGCTTAAAATAATATTCCGGGAAAGCTTCCCGTAATGATGCATCATTTGCAAACTGGTATGGGTGGCCCACCGAGTCAACCTGGTTAAAATTTGGGCCCCAGTTACTGAAGAAGTTCCCAAACAACCCCTGGAAACCATTACCATAATTGTTCTGCATTGTTGGCCACGATGCAATTTCTGTTACTGAAAGAGTCTGTTGAAAAGAAACTTCAGCCTGCTTCTTCTTTGCACCTCCAGATTTGGTTGTAACCAGAATTACACCATTTCTTCCCTGGTCACCATAAAGTACAGTGGCAGCTAACCCTTTTAATACGTTAATTGTCTCAATAGTATTGGGATCAATATCCAAAAAGCGGCTGGTAGCCGTTGCCTGACCTCCCGTTGTAAATCCAGAACCACTATTGGTTTCTGAATTGAATGGAACGCCATCAACAACCCAAAGCGGCTGGGTACTACCGGTAAGTGAAGAATACCCTCTGATGTTGATGCTGGCACCAGCACCTGAGGTCCCACCGGTTGGGGTAATAACTACCCCTGGAACTTTTCCCTGCAGCACTCTTGAAATGTCATTAACCGGTCGTGCCGCCAGTTGATCCGCGCCAACAGTACTTGTGGCATAGCCAAGGGCTTTCTTTTCCCTGGCAATACCTTGACCTGTAATAACAACTTCGCTGAGTTGTGTGGCATCCAACGCCAAAGAAATGTCAACGACTGATCGATCACCTATTGGAATCTCCTGCGTTTGCAGTCCAATAAATGAAAAAACCAGTGATCCTCCCGAAGCGGGAATGGATAACGTGAATCTTCCTTCTGCGTCAGTGGCGGTTCCAACAGTAGAACCCTTCAGAACCACGTTCACGCCAGGAAGCGGGGAACCATCTTCGGTAGATGTAACTCTACCGGAGACAGTTCGATCTTGTGCTATCGCTGCGCTAAAAGCGAAGAGAAGCAACATCGAACTTAGTAAAAGTCTCCTCATAAGTTTAAGTTTAGGTTTAGTAAAGTGATAAAGTTATCGAAGTGGCACGAATTAAGAAAGTTCCGTTTAAATAATTTTAACCAAAATATAATTTGGCTAACAGGGCGATAATGAACTGGTCATTCCGTTTACAGAATTTGAAAAACAATTCTCCTATTAATGGCACGCCCTTTTTCTGAGTCATTAGAATCCAAAGGCCTGCTTTGACCATAACCCTTCCAACGCAATTGGTTCTGCTCTATCCCATTCTCCAACAAGTAATTATAAACCGCCAACGCCCTTTTTTCTGATAGCTGAAGGTTATAGGCAGGGCTACCAGTATTATCAGTATGGCCTCCTATTTCTATGCGGATTTGAGGATTTTCATTTAAAAATTGAATAATCTTTTGCAGCTCAGTAATTGACTTTTCCTTTAGGTCATATTTATCCGTGTCAAAAAAGATGTTGTTCAAAACCACTGAGGAGCCCTTTTTGGCCTGTTCCAGCTCAAAATCCATTCGAATCGGCTCAAAATCGGTGGTTTCCGAGTAATTGAAGTTGGAGCTAGTGAATAAATAGCCCTTCTTATTGACGTAAAGCGCATACTCTGCCCCTTGTGTTAAAACCATTAGATATTCTCCGGAAACGGAGTCGGATTCTACTATTGACTCAATTTCATTGCTTTTTATATTAAATAACTCAATGGTCGCCTTAAGTTCTTTGCCTGTCAGCTTATCGCGAACAGTGCCTTTTACATAATTACTCTTGTACCTGACCTGATGGTCCTCAGGAAACTGAATTTCATAAATCCTGCTTCGCACACTGCCCTGACCAGAGGTTTCTTCATGGGAATAATATCCCCTTTTTCCATCAGCGGTAATGAATAAGGAGAATTGATCCTCATAATCATTTACAGGACGGCCCATATTTACCGGTTCTGACCAACCCGTATCTGTTCGCTCAGAAAAGAGGATGTCATAACCCCCAAACCCGGTATGGCCTTTTGAAGCAAAATACAAGACCTTACTATTGGCATGGATGAATGGGGAAATCTCATCGTACTGTGTGTTTACGGGTGCACCAAGATTTTTAGCTCTGGTCCAGTGTCCTTTTTCATCGAGCGTAGAAACCCAGATATCGCGCCTGCCTGATCCTCCACGTCTGTCGGAAACAAAATATAAGGTTCGGCCGTCAGCCGAAAGTGCCGGCTGAGATTCCCATTCGCTTGAATTAACATTTGGTCCAAGGTTAACGGGTTCCGTCCACTCGTTTCCAATTTTGATACTCTGATACAAATCGCAACTTCCAAAACTCTGGCGCCCCATACATGAAGTGAAGATCAGCTTTCGGCCATCAGCAGAAATTGCACAGGTGCCTTCATTTAATACAGAGTTGATATTTTTTGAAATCGATACCGGGCTTGTCCAACGACCGCGGTCATCCTTTCTGGAAACCACCAGATCCTCGTCATGCTCCCCACCCGAGCCGAGTCTGCGTGTAAATATTAACTCCTGCTGATCGGCCGTAAGCACCGGAAAGTATTGCAATGGAAAACGATTTACCGTGTCGTTCAATGGCCTCAACTTCCATTCGGCATTCACTGCAGCATTGGCTTGTGCAAACGTGGCATTTTTTAGTAATTGTTCCGCGCGCTCAGCCTTCTGCCGATTCTGATTTTCAATTTTTACAAAATCACCGAGATATTTAACGGCCTTGTCGTATTGACCGGTAATCAGATACGCCTCGCCAAGATCAAACCAATATACCTTTTGCTTTTTGGGATCAGTGGTTAGCGTAAGGCCCTTTTCAAAATTGGAAATAGCTGAAGGATAATTCTTCATGCTCATATAAACCAGCCCAAGCCGATAATAGGCTTCCGCGAAATTCTTGTCTTTGGTGATAGCCTGGTTTAAAAGACTAATGGCTTGCTCGTGTTGACCACGAACGCGATAATTATCTGCCTGATTGTAAAGCTCAATTGCTTTTTTTGACTTTGTGCTGAGTTGAACCTGGGCGATTGCCCCTTCCGGAAGGAGAAACAATCCGAAAAGAAAAAATACTGAAACCTTCCACCACTTTACTTTCATGTACATGGTTTAAAACTAAAAAACTATCTGCGATATCGAAAGTTCCGGACCATCTAAACCCAGCATCGCATTAATCAGTTTTACTTTCTGAAATAAACGAACATCCTCAACACGGATTGTTGCCTCGCTTATCTTTCCCGTTTCCAGCAAGTATTGACGCATGGTGCCTGCTAATAATGGAGTTGAGGGTGTAAACCAATTGCCTCCATCGTATAAAATTACATTGCTGTAATATGAATCAGCAAGAAATCCATTTTTAACGATGAGAACATCATCACAATCCTCCCGTAGTTGATAAAGTTGATGAAGAGCCGACCGGTCTTCAAACTTATGGGCATACTCAATGCTGTCTGCTTTTATTATCTTTAAACTAGAAACAGGTTTAGTTTTGTAGGGTATGAATTCAACGCTGTGAGTACGGATATCATAAATGATTCGACACTTGAATAAACCTTGGGTCGGATAGGATTGTGCATAGAGAAAATCCTCCAACTGAATTTCATTTTGCTGATGAAAAATTTCATGGATCGATTTATTCATCCTTGCCTGATGGTGCGGCAAGCGATAGAATACTCCATCATTCAGGCAAATCGATTCAATCAATCGGGACATAAATTTTCTGGATGGCTTCTTCGTATTCGGCTTGCACTAAACTTTGGGTAGTGATTCCTCCTCCACTTCTGTAAAAATAGTCATCATCCGATTTTTCAATAAACCTGATCATCACGCCACTATCAAGATTTTTTCCGTCAAAATAACCAAACACACCTGTATAGTAACCACGCTCCTCACCCTCGGCTTCACGAATTATCTCAAGCGTTTTTGGCTTTGGTGCACCGCTGACAGATCCGGCAGGAAGAAGAGCGGTAAGTATATCTCCCAATCGTTTATTATAATCTCCCGAAAGGTTGCCATTCACTTCTGAACTTACCTGCAACAACGTAGCCGCAGTGGTTTTAATTTTATCGATATAACGAAAACGTGTTACACTTACATCCGAAGCCACCTGGCTCAAATCATTTCGGATCAGATCAACAATTGTAATATGCTCAGCCCTTTCCTTTGGATCATTCAAAATAATTTCACGAGCATGGGCAACCTGGGCATCAATAGTTCCCTTCATCGGATAGGAATAAATTTTTTGATCGCGGATTTGAACAAATGTTTCCGGAGAAAACACCAGGAACTGATCCTTGTACCACAACTTATACTTCGATTGACTAATAAAAAATAAATCCCGTAAGGATTGATGCAACTCAACTTTTGTTTTTATTGTGAAATTGGTGAGAAACGAGTCGCCATACCTGAGGTGTTGCATCACTTGATCAAAACGTTGATCATATGAAGAAAAATCAATGGGATACTTATTTAAAACAACATTCTTTCCGGGATTAACTTGCTTGTTATTGCCATTGGAAAACCCATTAAAGAAATATAAAATTTCCTGAGGATCAATTTCATCTAACCGATACGCCTGTGGTTTTTGCAATTCAAAATCAATCAAAAAGAAAAAAGGAACCTGATCGGCTCCCCATTGATTTAATGTTCTGACAAACTCAGTAATTGTCATTTGAATTTTTGCTTGAAAAGCTTTTGATACACTATGGTATATCCATGTATTTATGCACCTGCAACGATATCCGCCATTTGGGATTTTGTTTCACATAATCAATAATTAACGGAAGCATTTCCTTTTCACGCGACCACTCAGGTTGTAAAAATAATTTACACGATGTATTCACTTTTTCTGCGAATTCTTCTGCCCACGAAAAATCACTTTTGTTATAGATGATTACCTTCAACTCATGGCTTTGAATAAACACAGATGAATCCGGTGCTTTAAACTTCTTGGGTGAAAAACAAACCCAATCCCACGTACCGGTTAGCGGATAGGCGCCTGAGGTCTCTATATGCGTGCGCAAACCCTCGGCTTTCAGCGCAGTTGTTAGTTCTGTCAGGTCATACATGGCAGGCTCACCACCGGTAATCACTGCAATGTTGCTACCACTGCTTTTTGCCCGATCAACCATTTCGGAAACTGAAACCTGAGGATGAACTGCGGCATCCCACGATTCCTTTACATCGCACCAAACACATCCTACATCACATCCACCTAGACGGATAAAATAAGCTGCATGCCCCTGAAAATACCCCTCACCCTGAATGGTGTAGAAATCTTCCATTAATGGAAGGGTGTTAGTGTGCGTATGTGTAAGCGGGTTGATGTTGGACGGGTTAAGCATTGCGAAGTTCCGTTGCCCTTAGGGTGTTCAGTAACAGGGAGGCAATGGTCATGGGGCCTACGCCACCCGGCACGGGTGTGATGAACGAACATTTAGGTGCAACATTCTTAAAGTCGACATCGCCCCTAAGGGCAAAACCGTTTTTGAATTGCGGTCCTTCCACGCGTGTTGTCCCTACATCAATAACAACGGCACCTTCCTTCACCATGTCAGCCGTTATCAAACCCGGTTTACCAACGGCCACAATTAGTATATCGGCCTGTCGGGTAAAATTCGCAAGGCCTTGTGTGTACTTATGACATACCGTTACGGTAGCTCTTCCGTGTTCAATTAACATCATGCTTAATGGTGCGCCCACTAAACGACTGGCACCTACCACAACACAATTCTTTCCCTCAGTTTCTACGTTGTAGCGCTTCAACAATTCCATCACACCGAAAGGCGTTGCGGGCATCAGCAATGGATTTTTCGAAACAATACTTCCGAAATTTCTATTGGTAAACCCATCAACATCTTTATCGGGTTTAATATGCTCAGTCACTTTTTCAACAGAAATGTGTGGCGGCAACGGAAGCTGAACAATAAAGCCATCCACATCCTGATCACGGTTCACCTGGTCAATATGCTTTAACAACTTCTCCTCACTGATGGTATCGGCAAAACGCATCATCGTATAATGAAACCCAACTTCTTTACAGGCCTTTACTTTATGATCCACATATGTCTGGCTGGCACCATCATCACCTACCAGGATAATAGCCAGGTGTGGGATTTTTTTTCCTTCAGCTTTTAATTCATTAACGCGTTGGATGATCTCTTCCTTAATTTGGGAAGCTACCTTGCGGCCATCAATTAATGTATAGGTGTTGGTTTCAACCATGTTAAACCAGTTTTATTAATCAATCTTAAGCACAGCCATAAATGCTTCTTGTGGAATTTCCACATTGCCCACCTGGCGCATGCGCTTCTTACCCTTCTTTTGCTTCTCCAGTAGTTTACGCTTACGCGAGATGTCACCACCATAACATTTAGCCAATACGTTTTTGCGCATGGCCTTTACCGTTTCGCGGGCTATAATTTTCTGACCGATAGCCGCCTGAATGGCAATCTCAAACATTTGGCGGGGTAGCAATTCACGCAACTTTTCACAAAGCTTCTTACCCCACTCATAGGCTTTATCGCGGTGAACAATAGCCGATAGTGCATCAACTTTTTCTCCGTTTAATTGAATGTCAAGCTTTACCATATCCGATTCACGGAAACCGATTAAGTGATAATCCAAAGAAGCATATCCTTTCGAAATGGTTTTCAGCTTATCAAAGAAATCAAATACAATTTCAGCCAATGGCATTTCAAAACTCATCTCAACACGATCGGTAGTGAGGTAGGTTTGATTTTTAATAACACCACGCTTATCCATGCACAGCTTAATAATCCCACCAATAAACTCCGACTTGGTAATAATCTGAGCTTTGATGTACGGTTCTTCAATATGATCAACCGTATTCGGGTCAGGCATTTCAGAGGGTGCGTTGATTTCATACATGGATCCATCCGTACGGATAGCATGAAACTGTACCGAAGGAACGGTGGTGATCACCGTCATATCAAATTCACGCTCCAGTCTCTCCTGGATAATCTCCATGTGCAACATGCCCAGGAAACCACATCGGAAACCAAAACCAAGTGCAGCAGATGTTTCCGGTTCCCACACCAACGATGCGTCATTCAACTGAAGCTTCTCCATGGAGGCTCGCAATTCTTCAAACTCCGTAGTATCAACCGGGTAAATGCCTGCAAATACCATGGGCTTAACGTTTTCAAAACCTTTAATGGAAGGAGCAGGCCTGTCAACATGCGTTATGGTATCACCCACTTTTACTTCCTTGGCATCTTTAATACCCGAAATCAGATAACCAACATTACCCGCACTGATTTCGCCTTTGGCCTGCTTGAGCATTTTTAAAACGCCAATTTCATCCGCCTCATAGGTCTTTCCGGTGTTGGCAAATTTTACTTTATCTCCTTTTTTTATAGTGCCATTAAAAACCCTGAAATAAACTTCAATGCCACGGAAGGAATTATATATAGAGTCGAAAATCATGGCCTGAAGCGGAGCTGATGGATCTCCTTTCGGAGGTTTTATACGGCTTACCACGGCACGGAGAATATCTTCAATACCAATACCCTCTTTTGCGCTGGCGCGAATCACATCTTCGCGCTTACAACCAGTTAGTTCAACAATTTCATCGGTTACCTCTTCCGGCATGGCGTGGGGCAAGTCAATTTTGTTCATCACCGGAATAATTTCCAGGTCGTGCTCCAGGGCCAGGTACAAGTTAGATATGGTTTGTGCTTCAATGCCTTGGCTTGCATCCACAATCAGTAAGGCCCCCTCACAAGCTGCAATAGAGCGTGACACTTCGTAGGAGAAATCGACATGCCCGGGGGTATCAATCAGGTTCAGAATGTACTCTTGTCCATCCTGCTTATAGTTCATTTGAATAGCATGAGCCTTTATGGTAATGCCCTTTTCACGCTCCAAATCCATGTTATCCAGCACCTGGGCCTGCATTTCACGCTGGGTAAGGGTACCCGTAAACTCCAATAGCCGGTCGGCCAGGGTGCTTTTACCGTGATCAATATGGGCGATGATGCAAAAATTGCGGATGTTTTCCATACCCCGTCAGTTCCTCAAAATTTTAGAACAGCAAAAGTATGAATTATTGAGAGAATTCGTGCGGTTATTCATTACCGCACAATCCGATGATCCAGCTTTAGTGGATAGGTTTTCCAGGCGACTTTACTGAACTGTTTGCTCATCGGATTTAGTACGAAGTTTAAAGAGGATTTATCTACCACGGAGGGTATTCCGAAACACAAATTACCTGCCTGAAGAAAGGCTGTACCAAATTCCTGAGAAGTACGCTGTGGCGGAATGGCATCCCAACCTTTTGGCAGTTCTTTAAGTGGAGGAAGTTGAATGAACTGATCCGGACAATTGAATTCCATTACTGAATAAAGCACATACCGCTCGGCTGCAAAAAGTTCCGGGTCAACGGTAAGTCGTTCCAACAAAGCTGAAGAAACAGAACTACTGCCGTACAAAGCCGCGTAACCGGGCAGGTTCCATCGCCCGCCATAGCGCCTGGCACCTTCACCGGTAACATCGCAAAATTCAGTTCTGGCCAGCCGGTAAATAATCATACAGCAATACCGTGCTGCAGGCGAAAGATTTCGGTTTTTAAAAGACTGATGCCTTCTGACACATCGATGAGGTTAAGGGGTTTAACATTACCCAAACTAAATAAGGGGCGATCCATCCATCGGTGAAAGCCATCTTTACCGAAATATTCGATGCCGGTAGCGTAAAGCTCAGCTAATGCATACATTTTTTCGGATTGCACGGTATCAAAAACCTGCGTGCGTTGAATGGTTTTAGACGATACTGCCAACGCTGTTGCCAGCGTTTCGTTATCTAAACCTGTAACTTCTTTTAAACGTTCAAACGATTTTTTGCGCAATCCTTTTCGGAAGGTTTCCACACGGCTAAGGGGTTCATTCACCTTTGCAGGTTCAATTTCCAATAATTGATGTACGGCCAATTGACGGGCCCTTTCATACGCTACAGCAGGTTCATGCACTTCAGTGGGAGAATGTTTTCGCGTATATTTTCGCGTTTTCATGGATTCGGAAATTTGTCCACTAATATAACGAAATTTGTCCTAATGCAGTTTTGCCCACACGAAACTTTATTTTAATGAAGCTGTCGGAGTTAATGCCTGTGGTTTTCTTGACAGAAACTTTGTGCTTAGGTGTTTTAGTGGCCAATTAATTGAAATAGGCCACAAATACACTAAGCCACAAAATATCACGAAAATAGCAGGCAACAATAAGATTTACTGATGCGTAATATCAATCATTTCTCAACACCTGGCTGTTTCAATACGAAGCCCGTTTTTGCTTTTTCATCATCCACCATCTTTTTCACATCAGCCAACAACTTTTTGGCATCGTAGATAATACCATCTTTAATCGTATACCGAACACCACCCACCCGGATTGCTTTGTTATCATCCGAAAGTTTGATAGCACCTGTTCCATACAATACCTGAAGATTCTCCAACGGATTTTGATCCACCAACACAAAGTCGGCAAGCTTGCCCACTTCAACAGAACCCAGATCTTTTTCAACGCCCAAGGCTTGTGCACCATATAAAGTAGCTGAACGAATTACTTCCAACGGATGAAAGCCAGCCTCTCGTAAAAGTTCTAATTCACGGATGTAAGCAAAGCCATACAGCTGAAAAATGAATCCTGAATCAGAACCTGTCGTTACGCGTCCTCCTCTGTTTTTATATTCATTCACAAACTTCATCCACAGTGCATAGTTTTCACGCCAGTTAACTTCTTGCTCCGTTCCCCACGCAAACCAGTACGAACCATGGGCCCTGCGGTTGGGTTGAAAAAATGACCACAGTTGAGGAAGTGTGTATTCTTCATGCCACTCAGCCCTTCGGGCACGGTGCAAATCGCGACTGGCTTCGTAAATATTGAAGGTGGGGTCCAGCGTGAAATCAAGTTTAATCAACTCATTCATTACATTATTCCAATGTTCTGAATATGGAGGAGCAGCCTGTTTCCACAACTTACCTGCATTTTCAAACCGATGTTGTTCATTCTGATAATTGTAATCCAATGGATAATCCTGAATGGTACGATCGGCAAACAATGCTTCCGGCAGTCCATACCAATGTTCCATACTGGTAAGTCCGGCACGCGCAGATTTTAACACATTCCAACGCGCTACATCCATTTGCGCATGATGACAGGCCGAACGCAAACCAAGTTTTTTGTTTTCTTCAAGTGCAGCTTGCATTATATCGGGTGCTGCTCCGAAGAATTTAATGCCATCGGCCCCTTTAGCTTTATTGCTGCGCACCCATTCACGCGCCATCTCGGGTGTGCTGATGGGTTTATCACTGCCTTGCCCAAACGATGTATACGCGTGAAGGCGTGGAGCAGTAATGGAATTCTTTGCACTTTTTTGTTTGTGTTCTAAAACCCAATCTAACCCATTACCTGCTGAAGGATCACGCACGGTAGTAATACCATGACTCATCCATAACTTAAAAACATATTCAGCATTGGGTGCCTGACCTCCACCAATGTGCCCGTGCATATCAATAAATCCAGGCATCAGGTACATACCCTCAGCTTTTAATTCCTTTCCGCCAGTTTCCAACTTGGGTCGTCTTTCTTCGGTAATGGGTACACCCGGATAACCCACATTTACTATTCGTTCAATGCGGTTTTGTTTTACTACAATATCTACGGGGCCAATCGGAGGCGCCCCCGTTCCGTCAATAAGCGTTACACCACGGATGATCAATTGTGTAAATGGACCATCACCCTCTTTTACTTCTGGTGATTTGGCAATTCTTCCTTGGGCCAAAGTTAGTGATGTTACCAGGCCAAGCAGGTATAAGATATTCTTCATAAATGGGTGATAAAAAGCAAAAGCTAAGCAACTTCTGTTGAAAAAGGAACGAGGAAAATGATGACAGGTAAAAAGCTGGGTTATGTTAAAAGATACTAGAACCCATCTCAAAAGTAGACAACGCGTCATTGCGAGGTTAGGAACGACCGAAGCAATCTCGTCCAGAGCTTTGAGAAAATGAGATTGCTTCACTGCGTTCGCAATGACGGGGTATTTTGAAATGGGTTCTATTTTTTCCTAAAAGGTCTAGTTTACAACCCTATTTCAATCGTTTTCTATAAATTTTTAACAAAAGTGGTTCGTTTTTGACCCTTATATTTAGAAATTGAACCAAATTTTTGAACCACTACCTTATGAGTAAGCCCAAAACCCGGTACATCATAATCTTTGGCCTGATTGTTTTACTTCAGGTTGTATCCCTTTTTAGTTCTGGTACTTCATTCGACACAAGCGCCACGGAAGGCATCGATAAATCCGATACAGCCTGGATGATTGTCGCCACAGCCTTTGTGCTGTTTATGACCCCGGGACTCTCCTTTTTTTATGGCGGAATGGTGAGTTACAAAAACGTAATCTCCACCATGCTTCAAAGTTTTATCGCGTTGGGGGTAATCAGTTTACTCTGGTATTTGGTGGGTTTTAGTCTTGCTTTTGGCGAAAGTTATCATGGCCTGATTGGCAATCCGTTAACCTTTTTCAGTTTCAATAATGTGGGTTTGGCTCCAAATTCCGACTTCTCGGCCACTATACCCTTCCTCATCTTTGCTTTGTTTCAACTTAAGTTTGCCATTATCACCCCGGCTTTGATTACAGGTAGTTTTGCAGAGCGTGTAAAATTCACCTCGTACCTGATTTTCATGTGCCTGTTCTCGTTGTTTATCTACACACCACTCGCACACTGGACCTGGCACCCCGAGGGGTTTCTCCGCCAGTGGGGCGTTCTTGATTTTGCAGGCGGCACCGTGGTACATATGTCTGCTGGGTTTGCTGCATTAGCGGGTGCCTATGTACTTGGCAAGCGCGAATCCAAAAACCATCAGCCCGCCAACATTCCCTTTATAATATTAGGTACAGGTATGCTCTGGTTTGGTTGGTTTGGTTTCAATGCTGGCTCTGCCCTGGCGGCCGATGGTTTAGCCGTACAAGCTTTTGCTACCACCAACATGGCTTCGGCATCCGCTATGATTACCTGGGTTATGTTTGATGCGTTGGTGGGTCGGAGAATCTCGGCTATGGGCGCTTGTATTGGTGCAGTGGTTGGTTTAGTTGCCATTACCCCTGCAGCAGGTTTTGTTACCCTTGGACAAAGTGTATTCATAGGATTTGTTGCCGCCATTGTTAGTAACCTGGCCGTGTACTACAAGCAGCGCACTTCCCTTGACGATACGCTGGATGTATTTCCCTGCCATGGCGTAGGCGGAATTGTTGGTATGCTTCTTACAGGTGTATTCGCAGCAGATGTTGGATTAATCCATGGCGATGCTACAACCTTTCTCTACCATCTATTAGCAATGGTCATTGTTGGAGCTTTCACATTTTTAGGATCGTTGTTAATCTTCAAAATTACATCCAGCATAACCAAGTTGCGTGTTACGCGTGAAGAAGAGAACATCGGTTTGGATATTAGTCAACATGCGGAGACATTGAGCGTTGCACCAAGCAGCAACTAAACTATTGCGGGTACAAGAACTTTAATTATTTTGGTTTAGCTGATACATATATCGCGTTAGTACATGTTGCACCTGCTCCCGGTTTATCCACCAGTTTCGGCTGAAAATCCGCAGGTAGGTCCAGTTTTTATGCTCCAGCAAATACGGCAAATAAACATGAGCATCTTTTACCGAAAACATTTGTTCATACAGTTCGTCATCGGTTACTATAATGCCCTCCGGATTATTGTCTTGACTCAACACGATATCTACACTGGGCAGCGCATGTGCTGAAAAAGTAAACTGGGTTTGTTCCACCCGGCTCCAACGCATAAGGGTAGTGCGCAAGTACCAATCAGGACTATGTTTTTCTTTTTCTTGAACAGCAGAAATAAAATTACCGGCTGATACGGCTTGCGTATACTCAAGCCACTGCTTTAATAGTTTTGGGCCATCATTTTTTATGCCTTGTAACTTCAGGGCATCGGGCCAAATGCTGGCAATAACAATAATTTTCTCCCGTGCCCGCGTTACCGCAACATTCAACCGGTTTTCACCACCGGCTACATTGAGGCTACCAAACTGCATACTCATTTTACCGGATTTATCGGGTGCATACCCAACGGAGAATATGATGATATCCTTTTCATCTCCCTGTACATTTTCAATATTTTTAACGAACAAGGATTCAGGAATGGGTATACCTGCTTTTGCGGCTTCGCTATCCAGCAAATCCATAATGAGCATTTGTTGGGGAAGATTAAAGGTTACTACTCCCAATTCTTTATCCGGAAAATTTTTTATCCATTCCAAAACAACAGCAACCACCTGTTCGGCTTCCCGTAAGTTGGTCTGATCTTGCCACACACCTTCTACATGTTGATAGTCAATAGCCGGTTGCCTTTTTTCCACTTCTTTCTTGTCGGGTAAAAGCTGAAGTTTACCGCCATAAAAATTACGGTTGGAGAAATCGATCAACGCCAACGATTTGCTACGATAATGGCCATTCAGAAATACGGTATCAAAATACCGTGCTGTTAGTTCCAGCAGTGAGTCTACCTCCAGTTCGGTAACGTCTTTATCCTCTTCCCAGCGCACCTGGTAAAGTTCGAAGGGCCGAAGCTGTTTATCATCACCGGCAATCAACACCTGCTTGCCCCGGCAAATGGCCGGAATACCCCGTTCAGCAAAGCACTGTGAAGCCTCATCAAAAATCACCAGGTCAAACATTTGCGTCATGGGAAAAATAGCCGATACCGACTCCGGTGAAGCCATCCAACAGGGAATGAGTTTAAACACCTCGGTATAAAACTCAGCCAGTAGTTTTCGCACCGGCCAGATCTTTTTCTTTTTGGTTACCTGGTGGTAAAGATCGCGGTAGGTGATTCGGTTATTCAGCCGGTTGTATTCAATGCTTTCGCAAATTCCCTCACGGGCTCTTAACAAAAGTATTTCTTTACTCATGGTCATTTTCTCGTCCACCATTTTCTGGAGTTCCGCCTGCATGTCTTCCATCATTAAGGTTGACGCTGTTCGCAGCACCGGGTATTTCATTTCTATATGCTCAATCCAGGCAATGCGTAAACTGTTTTGAAACATGTTCACAAATACATCAACATCCCAGGCGTTTACCTTGTCAAAAATTCGGTTGATCACTTCCTTTTCATGTGGCTGCATGCGCTCTTTCACCTGGTCGAACTCCCGCAGATGATCAAAATCACTTTTTAATATCGCTACCAGTTCTTTGTGTTTTTCCGGTTCTTGAATAAGCTGGTTTATCTGGTAAGGCGATAAATACTTTTGCCACAGTTCGCGGTGTTCCTGTAAGGGTTCCAAACAATCCATCACGGTCCAGATAAGCCTTATAAATTCATCACGCGAATAGTCGGTGGGTTGTATACCTTTCCTGATCTCGCGCAGCGAACTAAAAAGCAATTTTGCCCGTACGGCATGCTTTTGTTTCTCAAACCATTTTTTAAAACTCTTCTGATTGTATTCTTGCGGAAGATCAATGAGCCATGATCTTTCTTTCAGAGCCGTAAGATGGTGCTCCAAGTTAAGTCGGTTATCAATGCGGCCCTCCAGCGTTCTCAAACCGGTTTTTGTGTAAGGCAATTCATTGCCAATAAGCACCCGTTTCAGGAAAAATTTATGTTCAGAAAAAAGTTCCCACTTAATCATTCGTACCAGGCTTCTACGGGCTACCATACGCTGTTGTAAGGCGCCCTGGCAAACTCCGATCTGATCATTACGCAATGAAGTTTCTACACCGGGTCCATCAAAACAATTGAGCACCAGTCGCTCCATATTTTGTAACCATAGCAAACTGGTTTCATCATCTTTCTCATCGGCCATGGCGTTAAAAAAGGTGTAAGCCGTTTCATCGGCCAGTAAATTCACCATCTCGTTTACATCTTCCCTTCGGTTGCGCAAGGTTTCACAATCTTCCAGGTTTAAGGTAACGCCAATAAGTTTTTCGAGTTGTTGCGAAAGTGTGGCCTGAAAGTAAGGGATATCATTAACAGCCCGCTCTGTTTCTCTTAACTCGGTAAGTGAAAATCCGACAAACGAAATCCGGTTTCGCCAGGCATAGTCATCTTGTTCAAAGCGTTGAGCATACCGCACATAGTGTTTCAATCGACCAAGAAAATCATCAAGCGAATAAAAATGAAACTGCTGATAAATCTGGGTAACGTTTATACCCTCCAAAGCAGGATTAGACGTGAGGTAAAGTTCCTTAACGCTTAACCCACATTCATCACTGTGAAATAATGCTTTCCTGAATTCTTCAAGTTCTTCCGTTAACTGATCAATCCTTCGGCACACCTGGTTGAATCTTCGCTCGGTTTGAATGGCATCGATTCCCCGGTTAATCATTTTGTATTCCTCCAGCCGATCAACCTGACGGGCTATCTTTGTATATACCAGCTTGCGATCGTCACGAAAATCGTGGATCAATCCTAAAAAATCCGTTAATCCAACAGCGGCCAATCGGTTATACACCACATCAAGCGCTACCCGTTTCTGACAAACCAATAACACCCGCTTACCAGAGGCAATACAATCGGTAATCAGGTTGCTGATCAATTGCGACTTGCCTGTACCCGGAGGACCTTGCACAACTATCGAGCGACCCAGTTTCACCGACTTCAGTGCGTGCTCTTGCCAGGCATCCATTGGAAAGGCTGTATAGATTTTTTCTTCTTTTACGCCTAAGTTCACCGACACCGGGTCATCAAATAATCTTCCCACCTGCGATTGATTCTTTGAAGCAAACAATGCCTCCAGGGTACTGTACTGATTTTCTTCAATCAACTGAAGATAATCCGGCACTAACTGAGATCCGGCTTGTGGAAAAATTCCAAGTACGGCCTCAGGAAAAAGTTTAATCTCACCATTGCGGTGATGCAGATCAAATTCTTCCTTTTTGAACTCCTGAAATGGAAGGAGATGGTCAGAAAATGTATCGGGGTTGAAATTGATTTCAATTCTGTCTCTAAGTAATTGATAAAGCTGCGTTCGAAATACAGTGCTGTCTGTATCAAAGTCTTCAAAGTCGGCCTCCAACAACTCTTCATTTGGTCTTACATGGTTGTAAAAAGAAAAGGCGAGCAGGAATGTTTTATTCAAAACCGCACCGGCATCTCTTCGTATTTTCAGAATCCAATCGGTTTTATCCTGCACCAGTGCTACCGGAAAAAAAAGTAGTGGGGTTCGCACCAGTGTACCATCCGCCAGTTTACCCCGAAGGATGGGCCAGCCTACATGCAGATCGTTTGATCCACGTTCATCAAAAATAAATTTATCTATGCGCTGCAGTCGTTTCAACTTTTTGCTCGCATCATTAACAGCCTCCATGCGACTATCGAGCAGTGGGCAAATTTTTTTGTCTTTACCGGCAATTAACGCCTTGATAATATTGAATGAAGGCTCGCCCTTTAGTTGACTGAGCTGCTGGAGGTCCATAAGTTGCTCGCTGTGCAAACGCAATAACAACAACGAGCGGTTGTTTCCACTCAGGCTGGTAAGCCTGCGCATAAATGCCTGCAATATGGATTGTGCCTGGTTAATCAACCGTGAGGTAGGGTTTTAATTTGGCTAGCATGGCATCATCCACATTTATAATTTTCCTAAGGTCTTCAATGGAATGGTATTGCCCATGCTGAAATCGATAAGTGACAATAGCCTTAGCCATTCGCTTTGAAATGTACGGATGAGTTTCCAATTGCGCTTCGGTAGCTTCATTTAAATTCAGAATTCTGGGGTAAAAATCAGGCTGAATAAAAGAGTTCTCTTTTAAACGACCCACAACTACAGAGTCAAGTCCATAAACTTCAAAAAGCTGATCAAGGTAAATAAATCCGCCTAACGATTCACGAAAGGCTACAATTCGTTTGGAGAGTTTTGAACCAATGCCGTAAACGCTCATCAGCAACACAGTATCTGCACGGTTAAGATCAAATTTAATTTCTACCTTTTCCGCACGAACGGTATTGGGTGTTGGTGCATCTTTTCTTTTAAGTTCATCCGGTAACAACAAAAACGGTGTCAGGGCTTTGTAAAACCCTGAGTCCATTCCGTAAAGTTTAAGCAAATCAGACTTTACCTTGAATTGACCGCCAGCCTTGCGATAGTTAACCACTCGCTTTGCTAATCCTGCCGAAAAACCCAGGGCATGAAGGTCATCCGCAGTAGCTGTATTAGGATTAAAGGCAAACAACGTAACAGGAAGAAGTTCCTCCTCGGGAAGCACGTTCATTTCACCCCTCATCCATAATGCCGAAAGGCTATCCAGTTGGGCCCGCTCAAACGAAAAATCAAGGTGTTGTCGGCTCTTCCACCACCGGTAAACCGGAGCTGAAAAAATAAAAATCAGAACCAGTGGAAGAAAAAAAAGAAAGCCATTGGTCTGGCTTCTTGAAAAGCCAAAGAAATTCCTGATCCAACGTTTAGGGTTCATAGTACAAACTATGCATTAGGCCTCTAAATAAAAAGTACCGTTTCATTTTAGAAGCCATCTCAAAAATACAATTATTGAAACCACAGAGTACACAAAGGTGTGCACAAAGGGCACAAAGCGCTACAATTCAGTGGCTTCTTCTCTGTGAACTTTGTGCTTTCTTTGTGCCCTTAGTGGTTAAACTTATTTTTGAGATGGCTTTTAGTTAATTCTGCTTCTGTAATTATCTTTCCTAACTTTCGACCTATCACACTGAAGAGACTGTATTTTGATAAGTGAACAAGAAAAGTCTTTTGTTAACCTGGTGAATGAGCACCAGGGGCTTATCCATAAGGTTTGCAACTTATATGAAACCGACCGGGATGCCCGAAATGATCTGTTTCAGGAAGTTGTACTACAGCTTTGGAAGTCGTTCCACACGTTTCGGGGCGACTCCAAAATTACTACCTGGATGTATCGTATTGCGCTGAACACCGCCATCTCAGGTTTGCGTAAACAAAAGCGTGGGCTACAAACAGAAGATCTTAACGAAAGGCATTTTAACATTTCCGATTCGTCATCGGACCAACAGGAAGAAAATCTTCAAAAGCTCCAATGGAGCATACGGCAGCTTTCAGAAATTGAACGAGCCATTATTATGATGGCCTTGGATGAAATTCCCTATGATGAAATTGCCGAAACGATTGGTATTACGCAAAACAATGTACGGGTACGCATGAACCGGATACGTGAAAAACTTAGGAAACTTATGAATCCATAACCATGGAAGAACTGGATGATTTAAAATCGATTTGGAAACAGCAGTCGGGCTTTGAGTCTAAAAACGAAGCCGAAATTATTGAAATGCTGAGTAAGCGAAGCAACACACTTATTTATAAGCTGAAACGAAGCGTATGGTTTGAGCTCATCTTTACCATAGCCTGTATGTTCGTACTTGGAACTTACAGCGTAACCTTAAAAGGCGGGGCATTAATGTGGACCATACTCAGTCTTTTGGTGTTGCTGTTATCATTTACTCTTTATTACATAAAAAAAATCATCTTGCTTAATCAGTATGATGCCGGGCATGAAAATCTCAAAAACAATCTTAATCATCTGCTCATGCGTCTGGATGCCTATATGAAGTTTTATAAACGAAGCTATTCAATACTGTATCCACTGTTTTTTGCATTAGGTCTTTTATTCGGGGCGCTTGAATCCGGGTTTGACCGTTTTATTGAAAAATTTGAAAAGCCGATGTACACCATCTCCTTCATAATCCTATCGGTGGTGTTTATGGCTGGCGTTTATAAAATCACCGATTGGTATCTGAAAAAACTCTACGGAAACCACATCGAAAAGCTTCGATCCCTGCAACAAGAACTTCTGGGGTAATGGTTAATGTGTTCAGTTTACCCCAAAGCAACGTTTTTCACCCCAAAATGAATTCATAGGTTGTGCACAAACAATAAATGAGGCTCAAGAACGCCTATGGATTAAAGGTTCTGGCGAACTTTAGCCTGAAAATTCCGTTTTTCGAGTACCATGCAATTGGCTGAAAAATTAAACACCCCGTTTCCTTTTTACCTGAACGATGACCGTAAAAATTTAGGCCTCATCGCAGTAATCACTGTTTTTGTTTTGGCTTTTATGATTGCCTTCAGAAGCAGGAATGATCATGATCTGACCTTATCTCAACATCTCTTATTTGCTGCCATTACCTTTATCTGCCTGGCTATCAATATCATTTTGTTCCCCAGATTATTTCCGGTTTGGTTTGACCCGGTAAGCTGGACGGTAAAAAAATACATTTTACTCAACATCGGCCATCTTGTGCTGATTGGTTTTGCGGCTTCCCTGGTAGATATCTATTATATATGCCCCGAAAAGACGGTTTTGGAAAATATACTTGAGGCCAACAGCCGGGTGGTGCTTCGGGGTATTATCCCCATTGCCTTAACAACGCTTTTCCTGCGCAACATTATGCTTCAGGAAACCTTAAAAGATGCCTTAAAAGCGAACAAGGAGCTTCATAAGATTCAATCACTAAAAAAAGAAACGCCTAAAAGCAGTCATGCCAACACCATAACCCTTCATTCCGACACCAGCGAAACGCTTTCGTTAAACCTCCCCGACCTGCTGTATGTACAGGCCGATGACAACTACTCTACCGTGGTGTGGAAAAATGGTGATGGCATTCAAAAAAAATTATTGCGGGCTAATTTAAAAAGCATTGAAAACCAGATAGATAACTCTTTTACGATGCGTTGTCACCGGTCGTACCTGGTAAATATTAACGCCATTGACATGGTTTCCGGTAATACCAATGGCTATAAACTTAAAATTCTGGATACGGATATTGCCATTCCTGTATCGCGGCAAAAAGGAAAAGAGGTAATCGAGAAAATAAGTCAGTGGAAGAATGTTATGGAGTTATCCTGATAAGTGATAACTGAGTTCCGTTCACCCCAAAACATTTACATTCACCCCACAGGCTTGTTCCTGCTAACACAGTTGTTACCAGTCACCACAACGGTAAAAATAATTTGATCATTAGCCCGTCATTAGCGTTGTAGTAAGACACTTAAAAAACACCGCTATGAAAACCCTGTACATGATCGCTTTGCTGTTTTTTGTTGCCGCGTCAACAGAAACATTTGCACAAACTGCCCCCCGTACTGAATTTGCCATTCAGCTCAGTAAAAATGCGCTGGAAGTAAAAGCAGGAACATCAACCGAAATAAACGTAAACATCATTCGCTCAAAAACATACACGAAGTCCAAGGCTAAACTTGGCTTCTCATCACAATTACCAGAAGGGATTTCAGTATCATTTGAACCTGCCGAAGGTCTGTTTGACACCAGCGTAGCCACCATTCATGTAGCTGAAAATACAAAGGCTGGAAACTATCAGTTTATTCTAAATGCCGAACTGAATAATAAGGTTAAAGGATCTATTGTGAAGCTTGCTGTTACCGAAGGCAAAGGCAACGCAGTGGTTACCTTGAACGAATAGCATTACATAACGCTTCCTGTATTCTCATCAGGAATGGAGTGCCCGCAAATTTCTGATTTAACTCAATTTCAATTCCCAGGTAGTCACTGCCTGGGAATTTTTTTCTAAGGATTTCTGCAATTCCATCATCGGTACCTTTATAGGGTTCGTTGAAAACAGTTTTGAATTCAGGCAACTGGTGATCAAGCATTTTCTTTACCCGCACACAAAACTCCTTCTCCTGAATACTGGCTGGATCAAACAATAACCCGATATCTACGAAGCGTGGTGTTCCATTGAATACCGGTGTGAAGGAATGGATTGACAAATGCAAGGTTGGCTTTTCGCTTTGCAGGATTACCTCTTCAATCGAATGGTAATAGGGTGAGTAAAACTCAGCTATTAATGTCGTCTTCTCATTTGGAGATAGTGCACTCGTAAATTCAGAAAATAAGGCAGCACTATCCAGCGACCGGTTCATTTCAATTAATAAACGAGTAATGGCCATACTGAACAGTGGTGCGTGCAGTTGATCAGCCAACCCGGTGGCGACTTCAAACGCTCCGGGATCCCACCCCCTGTGCGATTTCAATACCTCTTCTGTCCCGGCAAACAACGAAATGTATTTTTCAGGAACTACATTTCCTGCGTGCTCACAAGTGATGATGATGCTTCTGTAGCTCAAGCGTTTTAGGGCAAGAACAACTTGTTCTGTGCAAGACAGTCAGACAACTGGCGATACAAATTGGTTACTGAAGATGCGGCAGGATTCCCACCCAAGGCTTTTACCATGCGGGTGGAAAGAGAACCTTCTGTTAAAATAATATTCAATTCAGGCCTCCACCTTTCCAATACGGTATTGCCACGCCTGATCAGTGTTTCAAGGATAAACTTCCACAGGTCACCTGCTTTTACCGGCTTATCAGCACCAAATACTTTCAGGTAGTCTACATCAACAATCATGGCCTCTTCTGCCCGCTCAATCCCCAGGTCGAAAAATTGCACCAATGCATCCGTCTTGTACTTCATTTGAGCATCATGATCAATAAACTTTCCATTAACCAGGGCTTTAATGGTTTCAATAACCAACTCCAACACGGCAATATCGGCAGCAGGGCATTCTTGAACATCCATAATCCGTATTTCAATAGAGCCTCTGTCGAAACGTGGAATGGCACCGCGGGAATTCACCCAGATCGGATTTAATATTTGTTGTGGATCAAATGGAGCAATATCGTTCTTGATTTTTTCATAAATGGAATTGAGATAATTCCGCTTGGAGAAAATAGCCTCGGGAATCACGCGCCCTGTAATGGAAGGAATTTTCGATTGATTGGTTTTGTAATACTTAAGTCGGGTGTTCAATGACCCGGTTAATTTACCCTCTATAATAGGTGTGCTGGCGCACAAAGCAGGTAGTATGGGTAGCACCAACCGCACGGCAGCATGAAGTCGGGCAAACTCTTCATCATCATAAAAGGGAAGATTTAAATGCGTACTCTGTACGTTCGACCAGCCATGTCCGCGGCAATCAAAAATTTTATCATAAATCTCGTAAACTTCATTGCTTTCATGGGGCCACAATTTCGCTTCCGTTAACGGATTCATGAAGGGATGGGCACCGGTTGGCAATAGTCTGGCATTCCACCCTGTAAGGATGGCATTAATGCGTTTCACATTATCTGCGAAAGCATGTTGCAGCACCGACAGGTTGTTTTCAGGGTAGGTTGATTTCAACTCCAGTACGTGCAACACCAATTCGTTAGACCAGGTAACCATGCCGTTTTCAAAATCACTACCGTACGTGCCTAACTCATGTTTCAGCAATTCATCGGCAATAGGTTTAACGGCCAGGGTATCCTGATCTACAATCATGTATTCCAGTTCTACACCATAACCCTGAAAAAGATGAATACGCGGAGGTTGAACCATTATCGGTCGGCTTTGATCTTATTTAAAAATACATCCATTACGGTGGAATACAACTTGTCTTTCAGAATTTTATCTTCAATACCCCCATCAATATTTGGGTTATCGTTGATCTCGATTACATAAAACTTTCCATCTACTTCTTTCATATCTACACCGTACAAACTTTGCCCGATCAGGGCTGTTGCCTTTAAAGCCGTTCGTATTAACCCTGATGGCGCCTGATCAACCGCAATACTTTCCACCGAACCTTCCCGCGAACTTTCATGGGCATTCCAGTTTACGATCTGCCAATGTTCTGTGGCCATGAAGTATTTACAAACATAGAGCGGCTTACCATCCAGCACACCCACCCGCCAATCGAATGGCGTGGGCAGGTACTCCTGGGCAATCAGCAAATCAGAGTCCTTGAACATCATGGTGGTCACTTCCTTGAACTCATGGGCCGATCCAATTTTAAATACCCCTTTGCTGAAAGCACCATCGGGTTGTTTCAGTATAAAAGGATAGGCTAGTTTTTCAGGAAGCTTTTTGTAGTTCTCTTTGCTGATAACAAAAGATTTTGGCGTCAGGATTTTATTGGCATTAAGCAATTCAAACAGATACACCTTGTTGGTACACTTCAGAATGGATTCAGGATCATCAATTACCGCAAGCCCCAGTGATTGTGCCTTCTTAGCAAAGCGAAACGTGTGGTGGTTAACGTAAGTTGATTCACGAATAAAAAGCGCATCGAACTGCACCAGTTTATCCAGATCATTTTTAGTGATTAATTCAACATAAAATCCGGCCTGATCAGCTGCTTTGACAAACCGCTGTATGGCCTTTTCATCCGATGGTGGATTGGGTTCTTTGGGATTGACCAAAATGGCCAGATCATATTTCTTTTTATCTGGCCGGTATTCACGCTTTCGTTGCAGGTATTGCTCCAGGCCCTTTTGCAAAAGCGCACGATCCGTTTCAGGCACTTCACCAATACTCAAAGGTTTTATACTTTGCAGCAACCATTTGTTTCGCCTGCCAAACACAGCCCGCAGCGAAGGCGCTTGTATGTATTGAAATAAATGACGCGCCAGTTTGTTGAGTTGCTCCGATTGCGTAATACCAAAATAGATGTTGAACTCAACCCTGTCGTCAGTAACGTGCTTAAACGAGTTTTGAATCAGGTTATCAAAATCTTGTGAATCTTCCCGTAAGATGGAGGGGAAGCGAAAATCCTGGATGGTGGTTACCCCTGGCAGTACTTTATGATGACGCGCCTCCGCTAACAACGACACATAGTAACCATAACTTTGGTACTGATAGGATTTACACAAATTCAATACTTTTAATCCCTTGGTCTGCTGGTACGTTTCTCCATCAATATACCGGGCTGGTGTAATAACCTCCACATCCTCTAAATGAAGTTGCCAGTTATCGGGGTTCTCTACGATGATTAGTTTAGGCATCTGTCTTTACTAACTTTTTCTTACCCGGTTCAATAATCAAAAGGTTTGCGTCATACGTTACTATACCCAACATAATGCTGTTGATCAGTCGTGGAAAACTAACATGATACACCCGATCCTTTCCCATTGGGTTTGGTGTCATCGGGTCGGCCAGATATACTGCATTCTTATCCTCATCATATCCACTGATCACTACAAAATGCCCGACTGGTTCGCCTTTAATAGAATCGTAAATATTAAACTGGGGTATCTCACGCGAACTACCGTAGAGGTATGTTGCGCTGAGGCCCGTTAATACCGGAATGGATTTTTTCAGATAACCTTTGATCAACCTATCGTCCAACTCATGATGACGCACCTCACCTCCCGATTCCAGAAATTTAATATAAGCCTTGGAAGCTATCTGCAACTTTCTGCGCTTATGCTTAAACTCCATTTGTTGCTTAAGATGTTGAACAATTTTTTTTGAAGGATATTTAAACCAGGTCGGATCAAATACATTGAGGTTATAGGAGTAAATACAAACTTTATAACCGCGTTGCAAAGCATGGTTACCGAGCATGACGGCCAGCGTCCCTCCTGATTTTAGTTGCTTAACTTCACGAACAACATCTTTCAGGGAAATATCATCACCATAATATTGATACAGGGCATGCAAACAGGTTGGCCCGCAGGTGACCTCATCCGGCTGTGCTTTAATATCAAACCCAAGGTCTAGTTCTCTGCGCATACTAAATCTATAAAAGTTTTGAAATAATCATGTCCAACACTTCCACCAGAATCAGCAAAATGATTATCCATTCCAATAAACTGCTTTCACGCTGATGTGAAATTTCTCTGAACACCGTTAAGTTATCCTCAATAATCCGCATGGTGTATTCCAGTTCACTAAAGCGAACCCGTAAATCGAAGTGACGAATTAAACCAATGTGCAACTTATCCAAAAACTGATCATCCCAAACCAGCTCGGGGGCATCGAAAATGTAAATATTTTCAGCAATTTCGTTTTGCGTGTTCAATGCCCGGCCTAAAAACCTTCGCATATTTTTCCGGCTCAGACTAAGCTTTCCGCTCACTTCAAGTTCCTGGGTAAAACTTTTTACTTCGGCCAAAAGATTTTCCGTAACAGAGTGGTAATAGTCCATGGCAACAGATTGTGCCAGATTAAACATGGCTATCCGCATCACTTTATCATCATGTGAACCAACCACTACTTCATTAAATTCAAACCGGATATCACTGCCGGGTTCAAGCCGAATGTCATGATTATCGCGCAGCCAGGGCTCAACCGGGTTTCGTTGATATGCCTGCACAGCTTTAATGGCCCATTTCATTTCTTCTTCGGTATAGCCGGCAAATACAATTACACCATAATTAAAGTAGTGCTGGTATTTACCTTCGGCAAACCGGTAAAACAACTCAGAGGAAGAATCGGCCAGCAGTTTTATATCCAGAAAGCTCTTAATTCCTTTTATATCAAGCTGTTTGGCAACTAAAAAAGCGTGCAGTTTTATAGGATGGATCATAACCGAACCGGTCGTAAAACATAAATTTAAAATAAAGGATTCACAAAACAGCTTTGATTGTTTTTAAGGATATTTGCGCGCTAATTGATCAAAAAAGAATGAATAGATTACTTGTAACCATACTGCTTTCTGCCCTGTCATTTTTATCCTTTGGATGGGGAGCCACCGGCCACCGGGCTACCGGGTACATTGCCGACAAGTACCTGAGTAAGAAAGCTAAAAAAGCTATTGAGCGAATTCTTAACGGGCAGTCTTTGGCTATCGCCAGTACCTGGATGGATGAAATACGTTCGGATTCAACGTACAACTACACGGCCGACTGGCATTGGGTTACCATTCCGGATGGCATGACATACGAACAAGCTGAAAAAAATCCTAAAGGGGATATCATTGAAAGCATTGAGCGCATTGTTGCTGAACTCAAATCCAAAAAATTAACCCCACAACAGGAAACGGAAAGACTAAAGTGGCTTATTCACCTGGTGGGTGACATACACCAGCCTTTGCATGTAGGCCGTGGAGACGACCGGGGCGGAAATGATATAAAAATAATGTGGTTTCGTGCCGATAGTAACCTACACCGCGTTTGGGATAGCGATATGATTGATGACACACGATTAAGCTATACCGAACTCGCAGAGTCCTTAGGTAAACCTTCAGCCAATCAGGTTCAAACCTGGCAACGTAACACAGTGCGCGATTGGGCTACTGAAAGCATGAGCTATCGTAAGCAGGTTTACGACTATGGAAATGCCCGACTGGGGTATCAGTATTCTTACAAGTACTTAGACACCGCGAAGGATCGTTTACTTCAGGCTGGCGTTAGACTGGCCGGCTTACTGAATGAGATTTACGGATAATCTTTTTTAAATTTGTCACTTCCCTCCTTTGGCCCCGTAGTTCAATGGATAGAATAGAAGTTTCCTAAACTTTTGATACAGGTTCGATTCCTGTCGGGGCTACTGATAACACGATCAAACAATTAATAATCTATTTGTTAGAGGTTTTATAGTTGTGAATGTCGATCGATAGGTCTTTTGGGGAACAATAGATTTTAAATCCTTAGTGATTGAACTCTTACACCCCGCCTTTCCAAGTCGTTGATAAAGTTAATCCAATCCTTCTCCCATAAACTTCCTGCCTTAAAACGAATGGACACATCATCCTGTTGAATAATTCTTGCTGCAACAGAACCCCTGCGAGGCCATTCAATATTAATTTCCTTAATGTCATCAAGTCGATAGGTTTTCCCTTTCCAAAACCAGAGGTAGTTTTTTATTTGCAAATAACTATCTGATAGCAGGAAGTAGTTTGCACTGACGGCTACGTAACCAAAGAAGATTGAATTAAAGAAAATATAGGCGAAAATGTAATCCATAGTAAAAGTAACAAGGGTATACACCAGGCAACCCACGAAAAGTATGACATTAAGGTTTAGCAATAGATTGCCTATATACCTGGTAAATATTTCCGGATCCGATTCAAGCGGCCTCATACTGTAGTTTACTTTCAGCAAATGTATTGTAAAAATATTGAAGGTGAACTTCGTCTAAGGCAAGGACGTTAATGCCTCCCTTAATATTACGGGCATAGTAGTCATTTTTCGCTTCGCATAATCAAAACAAATAATTCCGGTTTTACCGCGGGCCACTTCTTTGCCGGTAGCCTTATTGGAAATCCGGTAAAGCATATCAAAACCATAGTTATGAAATTCCTGAACAGCTATTTCGATTATCAAGGTATCACCAAAAAAAGATTCTGCTTTATACACAATGGCAGCATCGGCCACTACTTGTCCTACCGGGCCTTCAATAGTTACCTCACTTTCAAATCCGAGTGACCGATAAAATAAAGCGCGAGCCTCCTGCATCAGGGTAAGGATGGAATCATTACCAACATGATTACCATAGTTCAAATCAGAAATACGAACAGGGAGTTCAGTTGAAAAAATGAATATATCGGGTAGATTAATGTGTATACGCGCCATACGAACAACCAATAACGAACCTGCCCACCGGACAGGCCGGTAACAAAAAACTATTTATCCTTACTTCCTGCATACAACTCGTACTCCAGCAACCGGCAATCAAGCTTTGCGCTGTAAAACTCAATTCTTCGCTTTGCCTTTAATCCAATTTTTTTGGCAAGGTCGAGGTTTCCTGTAAAAATGTATCCCATATACCCCTGACATTGCTTTTTCATAAAATCGCCAATGCGCTTATAGGTTAGTTCCAACTCAGCCAATTCGCCCATGCGCTCGCCATATTCGGGATTTAAGAATACCACACCTCCTCCTTCCGGTATAGGTGTTTTTTCAAAATCACATACTGAAAAATTTATAAGTTCCTCCACGCCCGCTACCTGGGCATTGATCCGGGAAATATTTATCGCATCCTCCCTGTTGTCGGTGGCATGAATAATCAAACCAGGTACTTCCTTAATTTTATGTAGTAACTTTTTATATTCATTCTGATAAGTAGCATCATCATAGCCCAATACATGCATAAAGGAATAATTTTTACGAAATAAACCCGGTCTGCGGTTGGTGGCCAGCAAGACTGCTTCAATGGCTACCGTGCCTGAACCACACATTGGATTGATGAAGGGAGAAATTTTATCCCATTTGGTTGCCATTACTGCTGATGCAGCCAATGCCTCCAGCATGGGTGCGCGCCCGGGAATTTTCCGATAACCATGTTTGGAAAGTGTTTCACCACTGGTATCCAGAAAAATTTCGGCATCGTTATCATTCCAATACAAATGAATAACCGCTTTGTCCAGGGTCGGACCGGAATCGGGTCGTTTACCGGTTTGCTTGCGCATGCGGTCAACAATGGCATCCTTTACTTTTACATTAACAAACAATTCATTGTTGATGGTTGGGTTATTCGCATTGCTGGTGACGGTGAAATAGCCATCCCTATCGAGAATATTTTCCCAAGGGTAATTCACCAGGTTCGCGTAAAGTCTATCAGCATCGTTGGCTTTGAATTCTTTTAAGGAATATAACACCTGGCTGGCACAGCGCAAGTTGAGATTTAACTTAATGCAGTCGTTGATCGTGCCCAGTAACTCAACACCTGTTTGAAACGTACGCTCAGGGAAAAAGGAAAGCTCTTCCACCTCCGATTGCAGGTACGGAGCCAATCGCTTATTGCAGGTGATTATGATCCGGGATGATTGGGTAAAGGATAGCATATGTTGAACTCAGAACAATAATTTCAAATTTTCACCATCCCAGCACTACAACTTTCTTCCTACGACCCAGAACAAAAATGTCGTTATTTACAAATTGCATAAGCAGACCGGATGTTACCAGTAAAGTTGATGCTGTAATAACACCTGCATGGGCGGTATAGGGTTGGTCATTAACCAGGGTTTCATTAACCATATCACCTAAAAAAAGAACCACACCTGTAATTACAAAGGTGGCGCCAATGGCCCGTGTATTGAATCCCGGTTTTTCGCGTTCACTCAAATCAATTTTCTCAAGTGAGTAAATAAAAGTGGTGTCTTCGCCTATCCGAAAATAATCCTGGGTTAAACCACCAATAAGCCCTACGGTAAAATGATCACGATCTTTGCGCTTAAAGCGGATGTAATCACCTTCATGAAAAGAAGTGATAACATTATTGCGTTTTAAAATAACCAAACGTTGCTGAGCTTCACCCGATTGAATACAGGCAAAGAAAACAAGAATCAGAATTACATTTTTACAATCCATCCAAACGGATCGGGTTTAAGGCCCCGTTTAATACCCTCCAGTTCCGCAAACACTTTGTTTGAAAATGTACGCGTCTCAATAGGCGGAAGATAGTAATCCTTTCCGTTGTAACCAATCAGCTCAAGATGGGCTATGGTTGCCGCAGTACCTGCACCAAAGGCTTCCTTCACACGGCCTGCCTCCATCGCATCAATTAATTCTTTTACAGAAATTTTCCGTTCCTCTACCTTCATGCCCCAACTACGCGCCATTGTCAATACACTATCGCGGGTAATTCCTGCCAATATAGAATCGCTTAGGGCAGGGGTAACCAAAGTATCATCGATAACAAACATCACGTTCATAGTTCCTGATTCTTCAATGTATTCGTGCGTTTTTCCATCGGTCCATAAAAGCTGATGGTAGCCCTTTGCCTGGGCAAGCTTGGCCGGATAAATGGCAGCGCCATAATTGCCTCCAGCTTTGGCATAGCCCGTTCCGCCTTGTGACGCGCGGGTGTAATGTGTTTCAATACGAACTTTCACCGGGGTAGAATAATAGGATCCTACCGGGCAAAGAATAATCATAAAAGTAAAATCATCCGATGGCTTAATACCAATGTACTCATCGGCTGAAAACATAAACGGACGTATGTATAGGGACGCTCCTTCGGTGTCGGGTATCCAGGCACGATCCAGGTCAATCAATGCTGCCAGGCTTTCCATAAATAACTCTTCCGGAACGGGGGGCATGCAAATACGCTCACCGGAAATATTCATACGTTTCCAATTATCCAACGGACGAAACACCAGCGCTTCGCCTTCCGGCCCCTTGTAGGCTTTCATTCCCTCAAAAATTGCCTGACCGTAATGAAGGGCCGGTGTAGCCGGACTAATCGGCATATAGCCGTAGGGCATTATTCTGAAATTGGTCCATTCGCCATTCTTATAATCGGCCATGAACATATGATCGGTGTAAATTTTACCGAACGGGATATTCGAAAAATCAACTTCACTTTTCCTGGACTTGTTGACCCGCTCTGTTGCGATTTTCATCGTTTCGACCATGCTGGATGGGTTTTAATTGTCTGCAAGTTAAAAGATATTTACAAAGGAGGCTAACGAATGTTAGGCAAATTTGTTTGAATTTCTTGTTATGCTAAAATCCCTAATCCGATTCTGTTAATTTTAGTGATCTCCAAAACCAATACCCATGCGATCATTATTAATATTCTTTGGAATTTTTGCATTCATCGGAACGGTATGCTTTTTCTTAGGCGTATACTTTTTGTTCAACACCATGGAAAAGAATTCCTCGTGGGTTGAAGCCAACGGTTCTATTTCCGGTTTTGATGGTGAAACCCCGGTAATTGCCTTCGATTACAATGGAAATGAAGTAACCTTCCGTTCAAACTTCAGTAGTTCGGATATGCGTGCTGGAGATGAAGTAGTTGTTTACTTTCCGCCCGACAATCCGCAAGAAGCGGAAATCAAAAGTTTTTTCAGTCAATGGTTCTTACCCATATTCCTCTTTGCTTTTGGATTGGTATTTGAGGCCGTGGGCGTTATCGGTGGTGCAAAACAGCTGAAACGTGTTAACGCCAAGCGAGATTTGTTCACCCATGGCAAGGGAAGAAAAACATTGGTACCTATTGCTGATGTAATTGTTGACGGATCATTTAAAGTGAACGGAAGAAGTCCTTTTGTAATTGTATGTCAGTATCACGATGCTGTATCCAATAAAGTTTTTGAATTTAAAAGCGATTACATCTGGTATAATCCTGCAGAACTTCTAAAAGATAAAAAAGAGATGGACGTATATGTTGATCCGAATGATTTAACACGCTACTACATGGACACATCGTTCCTTCCCAAGAAAGCCTGATTTACATGCGTGGCCTCCAGGGAGTTTCTTCAGCCTTTAATTCAGCCGTCATTTTCCGCGAAAGCATAAAGAGATAATCTGATAGACGATTAAGGTATTGAATAACGAGGGGGTTGGTTTTCTCCACAGCATCCAGTGCAATCACCAGCCGTTCGGCCCTGCGGCAAACAGTCCGGGCAATATGACAAAACGAAACAGACGGGTGTCCTCCCGGTAAAACAAATGAACGCATGGGTGGCAACTGTGCATCCATTGTATCAATCTCCTTTTCCAGCAGTTGAATATCGGCTTCACTCAGTGCCGGTATTTTTACTTTATCATTACCGGGTTCGGTGGCTAAAATGGAGCCTATGGTGAACAGCCTGTCCTGTATTTCAATTAATATATCCTTTCGCTTATGATTTACTTCCTGATCGCGCAATAAACCAAGGTAAGAGTTTAATTCATCTACTGTGCCGTATGTATCGATCCGAAGGTCAGATTTCAAAACGCGCTTGCCCCCGAAAAGTGAAGTACTGCCGGAATCTCCTGTTTTGGTGTAGATTTTCATACGAGACTGAGCCTTATCTCCAATTATAAATTTATAAAAGGGCCACACATAAGTTCAAGCCGTAGCTGCAAGATCACTTCCTTGTTCCTTAGTTTGCATACCGGGCAGGTATATAGGCCAGGGAATTATACTGATTGTTATTGTCCGCTCCAATCGTTGAGATATACCGGATTGTTAATGTTGTAAGATTCACTTCAACGAAATAGGTTACACTGACATCGGTATCGAACAATATGCCATATATTTTACCAGCTCTGTCTTTAGCCATTGCTTTCAATGTAAGCCAATGATTGTCGAGACTTGCCGGAAAATCAGCAAAGGTTGTTATTGAAGTAGTGTTGGTAATAGTGCCACTAGTGTTGATTGTATTGAAAATGATTTCTTTGTCATCGGATTCCTCGCCATTTGAAATCTGTAACTCACCAGTTGACCTATCATACAATAAAGCGAAACCGCAACAGGCATTAAGCTGTTTAGTTTTTGTGGACCTTCCTCCATTCACACCAAACTTAACAATACCATTTCCATTAGCATTAAAATCGCCAACGGAAATCAAACTATCATCACTGGCAACCGCCCAGTTTACTACCGCATCCCATACAGCGTAGCTTCCCCCACCACCAGTATTATCATTGATAATTGTACCCACCTTGGTTGTTGGGTCAATGGAATATAGCACTCCACTTCTTGGGTTATCCTGATCAACAAAAGATGTAGCGGAGGCAAAAAATTTATCCTCACCACGATGGTACACGAAAGCCCTAATCTCTTTAAGTGTATTTGCCCCTACTGTCGGTGTAAAAATCTCAGTAAGCACTCCTGAAGTTACATCTACCTTAAATACCTTTCCGTTTTTGCGGTGGCTGGTAATCAAAACATCTGCAGGTGTGGCATCATCATCCTTGCAGGAATTAAAAAGACCAATGGATAATAGTGTTGCCAGTAGCAATGTGTACTTCAGAATTTTCATGGATTTGATTTTATTAGTAATGCTGCAAGAAAGCACTAAAACCTACCTAAACCTATTTAAACAAGGTATTTTTAAAATGCTTTTAATGCCAAAAATTATGTGTTATAGAAACTAAGCTTACGCCTCAACAGGTTTTCCCCGTGTGATATGCTCATTCTTTTTATCCCACTCAACCAATCCATCGCGCAAACGAATAATGCGATGCGCATAGTGGGCAATGTCATCTTCGTGCGTAACCATAATGATGGTATTACCTTTATCATGCAACTCCTGAAAAAGGTTCATAATATCATATGATGTTTTTGAATCGAGGTTACCGGTAGGTTCATCCGCGAGAATAATGGAAGGATTATTTACCAAAGCGCGCGCAATGGCAACGCGCTGCCGCTGACCCCCGGAAAGTTCATTGGGCTTGTGGTGCCAGCGATCACCAAGGCCAACATTATCTAACGCTGTATGTGCCATTTCTTCACGATCTGATTTACTGTACCCTGCATAGATTAAAGGTAATGCAATGTTTTCCAAGGCAGTAGCCCGTGGCAAAAGATTGAACGTTTGAAACACAAAACCGATTTCTTTATTCCTAACCTCCGCCAGTTCATTCTCGGTCATATCACTTACCAATTGATTATTCAGCATGTAGGTACCCCCTGAAGGCGTATCCAAACACCCAACAATATTCATCAAGGTTGATTTTCCTGAACCTGATGGCCCCATAAAGGCCACATATTCCCCCTTATCAATGCTTATCGATACCGATTGAAGCGCCTTTACTTCATTGGTACCCATAATATACGTTTTTGAGATTTTATCCGTTTCGATGATCTTCATATGCGTTGCTAATGATTAAATCTTGCTGAAAGTTCTGGGACTAACGTAATCAAAACTACTGGTTTCGTAATAATCTTTCAGGGTTAACGTTCCAAACGGCCTGTTATAAGGGTAAACGGCCGAACATTAGTCTTGCTGAGAACTTGAAAATTACACCAAAACAATAGAATTAATTCTTTGATCCAGACGCAGGTTGCTGAACAAATGTTACAATTTCATTAATCACCCGGTCATCTTTTAAAATGCGCGTATGACCTAACCCTTTGGTTTTGAGAAGTCGGGCCGATGGATATTGACGGAGCAGTTCAAGCGGATGTTCCATCGAAACTTCTTTGTCATCCTCATCATGTACTAAAAGTACTTCAACAGGCTGGATGATCTGTTTAATGATGTGTGCAGCGGTAAACTCTTCAAATGGTTTCCCATACTTTTGTTGAATAAATTTCTTAAAAAAAGCTTTTGTCTTTTCACTGCCGCCAATCGCTTTTAAATAGGTGTCGATAATTTTATCCCCGATGGTCGGGCTGGCAATATTAATTATCTTTTTCACAGGCAAACCGTTCTTTGCGGCAAACAATACAGCCCCTCCACCAAACGAATGCGCTATTATGGCTTCGGGCACACCGATTTTTTCATAAACCTTCTTCAGTGTTTCTTCAAATTCAACAATGGTAGTTCGCTTACCTTCCGATTGGCCATGAGCGGGTCCATCAAATCCGATCACCTGATAACCTGCACTAATAAATGGCTTAACAAATCGTCTGAACTGTGTTGCCCTGCCCGCCCATCCGTGTACAACCACTACTGACTTATCTGAATTTCCCCAGCGATAGCATTGAATTTTTTTACCGGCTGCCGTTACACTGAACTTCTCACCAAATGTTTCTGCTTTGCGCTCCTTTTCTGTGGCTTGATATTTTAAAGGTGTAAAAAAAAGTGTTGCAAAGAAACGATACGCCAGCGGAGGGCATATTGCTTCAACTTTAGGATAACCCCATCGTATCAATTTCAATAATGGAGGGGTTTTATCTTTCTTTTTACTCATGCTTTCTGAACTCACCAAAACACAATGTACGCCCTTGAGCTATAAATGTTTTTAATTCTACAAACAAATTGAGACTATAACACATAGTAGCCTCTACCCGCTGAAAATCAGCATCTTAGTCTAAAAAATAATACTTTTAAAATGGCTACCTTATATTCAATGGAAGCATTAATGCAGTATATTTAAGGTTCTTATTATGTAGGTATGAAAAAAGGCTTTACTCTCCTATTATTTCTTTCAATTACCCTTATTGCATATTCCCAAAACCGCTTTTGGGTAGCCGCTGGCCCTGGTAACTGGAATGACCCTGCCAATTGGTCTACAACTTCGGGTGGAGCAGGTGGGGCTTCTGTGCCTGTTGCAGGTAATACGGCTATATTCAATAACCTGGGTCTAGGCACTTGTATTCTGGACATTTCGCCAAACATTAGTGCAATAACCGTAAACGCAACGTTTACCGGAACAATTGACTTGCCAGCAAACCGAACACTCACCACCACAGGAACAAACACATTTGCCGGAGGAATTGTAACCTCCGGCACAGGCGCAACGATAACCCTAAATGCTTCCGGGGTAACTACATTTAGCGGAACACAATTTAATATTCCGGTTGATGGCAGCACAGCCGGGTTGAATTTCAATGGTTCAGTGTTTAATGGAATAGTGAACATTACCAAAACAGATAATAACAATTACAACGGACAGGGAGGTAATTCTTTTAACAATACTTTAACTGTGACTACGCTGGGTGGCGGAGAGTTGCGTTTTGCATTTACAAATCCAGATACCTTTTCTGATGTCGTGTTAAACATTAACGGAACAGGAAGTATATCCATGGCCCGCAATGCGGCCGGTAATTTATTTAACGGAAACATTACAGTTAACTACAACTCTACAGGGAACGCACTGTTTGGAAACGCAGGCGGTACATCAACATTAGCGGCAACACGAACCATTAGTGCAACTTGCGGTGCATCGGGATGCAGAAATCTTTCACTGGCTGGTTTTACTCAAGCAGGAGCAACTCCGCAAAGTTTAACTCTTTCAGGAAATCCAAACGCAACACTGACGTTAGGCCCAAACAGCACCTTTAACGGACCGCTCACATTCACCTCAGAAGAAATTGTTTTTAACACCAGCACATTCAATGCACCCTGTATTTTCTCGCAAACAGGAGCAAACTCTATTGCCTCGAGAGGAGGCAATACTTTTCAAAGTGTAACCTTTAATAATATAGGGCCTGGTGATATCCACTTAGGTACTAACGCTGCCGATGCCGGAGATATATTTAATGGTGATGTTGTATTTAATAATTCCGGAGGCGGGCGCATTCGTATCGGAAGTAATACAGCTGGTAATATTTTTCATGGAAACCTGACGCTGAACAATACTTCAGTTGTTGATGTGCAGAGTCGGATTCAAATCAGCCGGTTTAACGGAGCAACGACAACCATAAATGGAACTACAACCGTTAATAATTTTGGTAATGCCAGTGATGTTCAGATAAGTTTTGAAACCGGTTCGACAACAACCTTCAATGGTAACGTTATAATTAACAATGCTCCGACAGCGCCATGCGACTTCTATTGGGGAAATGATGGTGATGTTGTTATGAATGGAAATCTCACCATCAGCAATTCTGTAACTAACAATAACCTTCAATTTAGTGTGGGTACCGGAAGCGTTACCTTTGGAAATGGAACCATTAGCATTGGCGCTGGTGGGTTTGATATTGGCCAACTTCGTTTCCGTAATTTCACTCAAACTGGTACAACCCCAGTTAACCTGACGCTTACAGGCACAGCAACCCAATTACAGGTTGGTCCTGCCACAACTTTTGGTGGGGATGTGGATATGCGGTCACCGCGATTATTCCTTAGCGGTGTTACCGTTGCCGGCAATGCTCGCTTTGAAAAGACAGGCGGAACTGAAGATACAGGTGCTGGTAACAATACGATAAACGGTACAACAACCATTGTTAATTCTGCCAATGGTAACCTGCGCACACAAGGAAATAACACCTTTAACTCAACCACTACGTTAATCAATAGCGGAACAGCCTATTTACTTCTTGAGCTTTCTTCCGGTAGCACTTACAATGGTAATGTAACATTCACCAACACCAGCACACAAAACATAAGAAGTGCTTATGCAGGTGCAACAACATTTAACGGCAATCTAACATTCAACAACCCTTCCGGCACAGGTATAATTTTTTGCGAAACTGCTGGTGCCACCGCTACGCTTTCCGATACATACACCCTGAACGTTGGTGGATCAGGATTCTCAGTTGGCACATTAAACCTGAACCGTTTTACACAAGTGGGTTCAACGGCCCAGGCCTTAACGTTAACCGGAACGGCCATATTAAATCTTGGGCCAAACAGCCAATTTGATGGTGCAGTGAATTTTGTAAGTCCACGGGTATTGTTAAATGGTACTGTCTTCAATGGATCAGCCTATATAGAAAAAAATGGAGCAACCGGTGATTCGGGTACTGGCAACAATACGTTCAATGGCAACACCACAATTGTGAATAGTGGCCCTGCCTTTTTCCGTACAAACGGTAATAACATCTTCAATGGCGTAACAACATTTACCAACAGCGGATCATCGGATATTCTTTTTGAAAATGCTTCCGGTAGCACTTATAACAATGATGTTACATTCAATAATCTTGGCAGTTCTTCTATTCGTGTAGCGTGGACAGGTGCTTCAACGTTTAATGGAAACATTATTGTAAGCAATCCGGTAGGAACTGGTGTATTATTTTGCGAATCAGCAGGAGCCAGTGCTACCCTTGCCGATACAAGAACAATAACCATTGGAGGCTCAGGGTTCAATGCGGGAAATTTATTTCTTCCACGGTTTACACAACTTGGCGCAACGTCTCAAACCCTTACGTTAACCGGAACAGGATTGCTTACCCTCGGCCCCGCATCATCGTTTGGTGGAAATGTAAATTTTATAGCCCCACAATTGCTGCTAAACGGAACCACTTACAATGGCACAGCCTATCTTGAAAAAACAAGTGTTACGGGTAACGATGGAACCGGTGGAAATATATTTAACAATGAAGCCACCATCGTTAACTCGGGTGATGCCTATCTGGCCACTGGAAACACTAATCCGGATATTTTTAATGGTACATTAAGGGTTATTAACGCAGGCGCATCAACCATTCGCCTGGCTAACAATTCCGCGGGTAATCAATTCAATGGTAACATTGAATTGAATTCAACCTTTGGTGGAGGTATTTGGTTTGGTAATGGCGCAAGTTCTACTTCTACGCTTGCTGCCACGCGTACCATCGGTGTAGGTTCTTTGGGAGTAATCAGTGGTGATGTTCGGCTTATCCGTTTTACTCAAGTGGGGCCTACCCCGCAAACACTTGACCTTACGGGTATTGCCATTCTCACCCTTGGACCTGCATCTTCCTTTGGAGGTAATATTGATTTCAGGGCACCACAACTTTTTTTAAATGGCGTAACCGTAGATGGTACAGCCTACCTGGAGAAAAAAGGGGCTACGGATAATCCTGGAGCAGGTGGAAATATCTTTAATGGTGTTACCACCATTGTTAACTCAGGCAGCGGCTATCTACATAGCGCTAATACAAATCCAGATATCTTTAATAATAGTCTAACGCTGACAAATACCGGCTCAAATATTATTTCGATAGCAAGAAGTACCACAGGAAATCAATTTAATGGTAATATCACCTTTAACTCAACACTAGGAAGTGGAGGAATTTATATCTCCAGCCAGGTTGGCGCATCCTCTACCATGGCTGCAGGCGGATCACTTCTTGTTGGCGGATCAGGATTTAGCAGTGGTTTTCTAAGCCTTAGGAGGTTTACCCAACTAGGCACCGAACCCCAAACACTTGTACTCACCGGAACGGCATTGTTGGAACTAGGACCTGCCAGTACATTTAATGGCAATGTAGATTTCAGATCTTCACAATTCCTACTCAACGGAACAACCTTTAACGGCATAACATACCTGGAAAAAACCGGTGCCACCGATAATACCAGTAATGGGGGCAATATTTTTAATGGTGTTACTACCATTGCAAACTCCGGCAGTGGATTTTTCAGGTTTGCCAATACAGCTTTAGACCAATTCAATAATAACCTGACACTTACCAATACTGGAGCTGGTACTATTCGTATGGCCGATAATGTACCAGGCACTACATTCAATGGTAACATCGTTGTAAACTCAACTGCCGGAGGTGGAATATTTTTTAGCCAAAGCGGTGGAGGTACAGCTACTCTGGCATCGGGCAGAACAATCTCCGTAGGGGGATCAGGGTTTACCGTTGGAGATCTGGCCATCAGAAGGTTTACGCAATCCGGTGCGACTGCCCAAAATCTTGCACTTACCGGTACAAGCAGACTAATCCTGGGACCAAGCGTTTTGTTTAACGGAAATGTGAATTTCAGCGGACCACAGGTATTTCTTCAAGGAGGAACTTATAACGGTACAGCTTATATTGAAAAAACCGGTGCAACCGGCAACACCAGTAATGGAGGTAATACATTTAACGGTGTAACCACACTGGCTAATTCAGGTTCAGGTGAAATTCAAACAGGAACTGCAAGCCCAGATATTTTCAATGCCGCGCTTACCGTTACCAATACCGGGACCAGTTGGATACGGCTTGCAGAAAGTACTTCCGGTAACGAATTTAATGGAAACGTTACCTTCAACAATTCAACAGGCACGGGTATAATCATCGGTAATACAGCCGGTGGATTTGCCACGCTGGCTGCCGGAAGAACCCTTAACATTGGATCATTCACAGCAGGGGAATTAAGACTACGCAGGTTAACACAGGTTGGTCCTACCGCTCAATCTCTCACCCTAACCGGAACAGCCCTGCTGCGTGTTGGAGACAATACAACTTTTAATGGTAATGTTAATTTCGTATCCCCGCAGGTTCTATTGGATGGTGGTATTTACAATGGTGCTGCCTCCATTGAAAAAAATGGTGCAACAACAAATAATAGTAACGGAGGGAATACATTCAATGGCACAACTATAATTACCAATTCCAGTACAGCTCAAATGCTGTTGGCTGCTAATGCAGGCGACACTTTCAACGGATCGGTAACGTTCTCCAAGACTTCTTCCGGAGCGCTATTTCCAGCCTGGAACTTTACTAGCAATTTCGCATCAAATATTACCATAAATGCCAATTCAGTAATCACCCTTGCTGGCGGAACTGGGGTTGTCGAATTTGTTGGCTCTAACCCCCAAATCATCAGTAAAACTGGTGGAACACCTTCGCCTATTTTCAGAAGAATCTCTACCAATAAAACCGCTCAGCAAATTACATTAGCTACTGACATCACCGTAAGCATAAGTGCTGTTTTTGGCACAGGCGTGATCAATACCGATGCTGCTAACTTCATCAACTTTGCCGATAATGCTACTGCCGGAGGCGCTAACAATGCAAGTTATATTGACGGCCCGGTGCGCAAAACCGGTGACGATCCTTTCATCTTTCCCGTTGGCGACAATGGTTTTTATCGCCCTGTTTCAATGTCTGCCCCAACAACCACCACCCACGCCTTTACAGCCCAATACTTTAATCAAAACCATTTGCTGGGAAGCCCTGCCGTGTGGGATCCTTCTTTCTGGACAGTAAGTGGTTGTGAATATTGGACGCTTGACAGAAATGTTGGTGCATCAAATGTATTCGTAACCTTAAGCTGGAACGAAGCAGCTTGTAACCCGGGCTACATTACCAACCCTGCTACATTGCGCGTAACCCGCTGGACGGGTACCAATTGGGTTAATCAGGGCAATGGCGGAACAACGGGCACAGCTACTAATGGAACCATCATTACCTCCGCGGCAGTTACGGCATTTAGTCCCTTTACGCTGGCTTCAACCAATGCTGAAAATCCTTTGCCCGTTGAACTTGTGTATTTCCGCGCAAGCCTTACCCCTGAAAAACTGGTGAACCTGGAATGGCAAACTGCATCGGAACTAAACAATGATGTTTTTGAAGTTGAACGCTCTCAAGACGGGTTTGATTTTACATCGATCGCCCGCATTAATGGTGCCGGTACTACATCTACAAAAAATGATTATTCACTACTCGATCAATTCCCTTTGTCGGGAACATCGTATTACCGGTTAAAGCAAATTGATTTTGATGGTTCATATACCTATTCCTATCTGGTACCGGTTAAACGTGGCGATGATCCATTTACGGTTTATCCTAACCCTGCCGGTAAGCAATGGGTAACCTTTAACCGAAAAGTGAACGCAGTGGTGATCAACAACCTGAATCAAATAGTAGGTAATTACAATGAGGCTGACGGATTTGAAACCTCAGACCTGGCCCCTGGCTTGTATTTAATCCGAACGCAGAACGGAGAAATTTTTAAATTGATTGTGCAGTAATTATTCGATAGCAAAACTGAATTCGTTTTGTGTGAAGTCAAAGGTATTCAGATCGTAGATACGTTCTGTGAACTGAACATTATTATCACGATCAATAAGCAGCACGGTTGAACATCGCGTACCATAATCCGGACTTTTTATAAACATCGAAGATAAAGCACGTTCGCGCTCCAAACCAATGCCTGTATCAGGCAATTGTTCATCGGGTGCTATCTGTTCATCGTAAAGCAAATCAAAAAGCTCTTGTGGATCAACAATCGTACTTTCAATCGCATTAGCAAATTTTTCCTTTCCCCGAATAACCTTTGGCCAAGGGGTATTGAATAAATGGTTGCTCAACCCATGAATACCTTCCGGTACACGCTCAATGCCTTCTTTATAATTGGAGTAGTAATACAATTCGTCAGGGTAGCCGACCACCAGGTTGAATCCGTTATACTTATGCCCTTGTTTTGCAATAGCTTGTAAGTACTCATCCGGCTTGTCACCATTCAGCAGGTAGTCAGAAACCAATTGCCCGCGCGATGGCGCTACCGGTTTTAAGTTTCTGAGATCCCGGTAGTTGGTAACCATACTTATCTTTCCGCCTTTGGACATCCCTAACCAGGTGCCGTTAGCTTCCAGGTCACGGCCACCAACAAGGTGCGGATAATCTTCCCAGAAATGTGCAGGGGCTGTTTTGCGCTTATAAAACTCATCCCGGTTAGCAGCAACTATAAGTTTATACGCTGGGTGATTGTTTAAAGAAATAAAAATGAGACACATAGTACATCAAACCAATTTGAAGGTAATCAAGTTCATCGGCAGGTATTATACCGTTAATATGGTTACAAAAAACAAAATAACCCGGTAGGCAATAATTGACATGGCTAAACAAGGAATAAAAGCCAGCGCTTTTACCAAGCTCCATACTACGGAGTCCTGATAAACTCTTCGTTGCATAAAGTAAAGTATCGTCATAGCAATGATAACGGCAATGGATGTATACACAGGATCAGTCAAATACTGATCAAGTGAAATACCCATCCATGAAATGAATTTTATCAATAAAAACATAAACCAGTGTAAGACTACATTACCGATAAAAATGAACATGGCATTAAATTCAAGCGAAACCGTTAAATGATCATAGAAGTACAGCTTCTTTCTCATATTAAGAAACAAAATGAATACTCCTGTAAACAGCACAAATACAATCAGCATAAGTTTAGCAAGACTGGTTGATTGCTGTTCATATCGAACTCGGAATACATCCAGAGAAATATTTTCTTTCTCGATCTTTTGTTCCACAATACCTCTCACCACCTTACTATATGGCATCTGATTCAGTTGTGAATCAAGCCTTGTGTTATAGGTATCCGAACTTGCCATCAAAAAATAAAGAAGGTTAACGATGAAGAACATAGATATCGGCTTAATATAAGGAGTGCGGATACCTTGAATAATCTGTGATGAAACAAAGCCTGGTTTCAGCAACATCAATTTCAATGATCGATAAAACTTGCTATCTACAAAGGTGATCGCATTGAAAACATTGCCAAGAAAATACCGGAACGATTTTTCCTTAGGGTCAATAACTTTCTCCCCACATCGATTGCAATACACACCCGGAAATGTGTTTTGACATGTTTTACAAGTATGTTGCTGATTGGAGACTTCAGTTTCCATAAGCATTCTCTTCTGAAAATAATTCCAGCTGGCTTGGCAGCAGTTGAAAGCTTTTACGATGGTACGGAGTTATTCCCAACAACTTAATTCCATCGCGATGAGCCGGTGTAGGGTAACCAACATTTGTTTCCCATCCATAACCCGGAAATTCCACCGCCAGTTTTTGCATCAACTCATCCCTATAGGTTTTTGCCAATACACTGGCCGCGGCTATCGAAAAATATTTTGCATCACCTTTAACTATGCATTCAAACGGAATTTCTCTGTACGGCTTAAACCGGTTGCCATCAATCAACAATAACTCAGGTCGGATGGTGAGCTGCCCCACCGCCAGGTGCATGGCCTTAAAAGAAGCATTCAATATGTTAATCTCATCGATCTCTTCGTGCGAAACTTCTGCCACAGCCCAAGCCTCCGCATCCCGAATAATATCCTCGCGAATACGAAAGCGCTCCTCATGACTAAGTTGCTTGGAATCGTTTAAAGATTTATGCCGGTATTTCTTCGGAAGGATAACAGCTGCCGCCACAACAGGCCCAGCCAGACAACCCCGGCCGGCTTCATCGCAACCGGCTTCTATCAAATGCTTTGTAAAGGACGAACGGAGTCTGGGCATAGGGTACCCAAAAGTCCATATTCAACATTCAAAATTCAAGGTTCCCGGTCATTTATCAATATAATTTTGAATCTTGGACCTGAATTATGAAGTATCAATTATGAATCACAATCCCTGGACAACCCTTGCAACCCGTGAAGTCTACAACAATAAATGGATACAAGTAACAGAACATGATGTGCTCAATCCCTCAGGTGGAAAAGGCATTTATGGAAAAGTTCATTTCAAAAACAAAGCGATTGGCATAATACCGGTGGATGAAAACGGCAACACCTGGCTGGTTGGTCAGTACCGTTATACATTAAATGAGTATTCCTGGGAAATTCCTGAGGGTGGTGGCGCCATGGACACAGAACCGCTGGAGGCTGCCAAACGCGAACTCAAAGAAGAAACCGGACTCACAGCCAACAAGTGGACATTACTGATGCGCATACACACCTCCAATTCGGTTACCGATGAAGAGGGTTTTGTTTTTTTGGCCGAAGACCTGATACCGGGCGAAGATGACCGCGAAGAAACTGAAGCAGACCTGGTGGTAAAGAAGCTCTCACTAAAGGAAGCTGTTGCGATGGCGATGAATGGAGAAATTACCGACAGCATAAGTGTTGCGGGACTACTAAAAATTGCCAGACTAAAAAATCTATAGTCCGGTATGAAACACTCATCTTTGCAGGCTCACGTTTGAATCCACAATGACCATCCGGCAACATTATAAAACAAATTTCCTGCTAGCCTATCCGGTTATGATCAGCATGCTGGGCCAGGTAATGACGGGTGTTGCCGACAGTATTATGATTGGACGAACAGGAGCAACACCGCTGGCGGCATCATCGTTAGCCAATGTTGTATTTATGTTGCTTCTAACCTTTGGTATTGGCGTGTCATATTGCATCACACCTTTCGTGGCCGAAGCTGATGGAAGGAAAGATAAATCGATGATCGTTGATCTTCTTCGACATGGTTTTATCATCAATATGGTAGCGGGAGTCTTGCTTGTTGCCATCATACTTCTTACGCAACCTCTTTTGTATTTTGCCGGACAACCGGAAGAAGTTGTTGACCTGGCTATCCCCTATTTACAGATTATCTCCTTCTCCATTCTTCCCTTCATGGTCTTTCAAACGCATCGTCAGTTCGGAGAGGGGCTGCACAGTACGCGCATGGCCATGATTATTGTCATCGTATGTAACCTGATTAATATCCTGCTTAATTACTTACTGATCTATGGAAGATATGGTTTCCCTGAGCTAGGCTTAAATGGTGCAGGATGGGCTACTTTGATCGCCCGTGTATTGATGGGGCTCTGCATGGCAGCATATATTTATTATGGAAAAAAATTTACGGACTACCGCGCAGGTTTTTCTCTCGGCAACTATTCACGTCAACTAATTGTTAAAATGCTTCACATCGGTATACCCGCAGGTATCCAATTTATTTTTGAAGTCAGTGCCTTTGGATTCTCGGCTATTATGATGGGCTGGCTGGGTACCAATACGTTGGCCGCGCATCAAATTGCCATAAACCTCGCTACCATCAGCTACATGACAACCTCAGGTTTAGGCGCTGCAGCAACCATACGGGTTGGTAATTATTTAGGAAAGCGAGATGTCCCGATGTTACGCACGGCTGCATTCACACTTATCGGCATGGGCTTGATGCTAATGACGGTGTGGGGGATTGCCTTTATCGTCTGGCGGTATCAACTTCCCGCCCTTTACATTGACGATCAGGTTGTAATAGCAACAGCCGCCCCTTTGCTGATTATTGCAGGGTTATTCCAACTATCCGATGGCTTACAGGTAGTGTGTGCGGGTGCTTTGCGCGGTTTACAGGATGTAAAAATTCCATCGCTAATGATTTTTGTTGCCTATTGGGTAATCAGTTTGCCGTTAGGGTACTGGCTGGGCTTTACCCTAAACTATGGTGCTAACGGCATTTGGTTTGGTCTGCTTATCGGACTTACACTAACGGCATCAGCTATGCTCATTCGCTTCAATATCCTGAGTAAGAAACTTCATCACCGAACGAATATACCATCGGAATAGGAGGATTTTCAGGATTCCTTTATCTTGAGCATACTAATATATTTCCGTTATGATTGATGAAGCGTTGCCCGTCCGCTATTCGCAAACTACCATTACCGAATTAATGATACCCGCTTATGCCAACTTTGGTGGAAAAATACATGGGGGTATTCTGTTATCGTTAATGGATAAGGTGGCATATGCTTGTGCCAGTAAACACTCCAGTACCTATTGTGTAACCGTTACCGTTGATAAGGTTGAGTTTCTACAACCTGTTGAAGTAGGCGAATTGGTTTCTTTACACGGGTCAGTTAATTATGTAGGACGTTCTTCCATGGTGGTGGGCATTCGTGTTGAGGCTTTGAACGTAAAGACACATGCCGTAAAACATACCAATTCATCATTTTTCACTATGGTAGCCAAAGATGACAATGATAAGCCGACCCCGGTACCCAAACTCATTTTGGAGAATCAGGAAGATGTTAAACGCTTTATTGAAGCCATGCGCATGAAGGAAATAAAAAATGCCGTGCGTGAAAAAATGGACGATGCGAAATCGCATATTGAAGTTGAACGGGCACAGGAAATACTTAAAAATGAACGATGCATTTTGCGATTTTAGATTCCAGACTTTAGATTTTAGATTTAACCATTGAACCCTTACTACTTATGCGGCTATTCTGCTATTTACTCTTTTTATTTACTACAACGACATTCGCACAGTACCCGGCAATTCTTTCGCAACGCGAACAGGCAAAAGTAATTGACGAGTTATTAGAAGACCGCATCCGTACGGTGCTACCTAAACTCATGCGCAGGGAAGGATTCGACATGTGGGTAGTCATTAGCAGTGAGTATAATGAAGATCCGGTAATCCGTACATTTTTACCCGCCACCTGGTTTGCTGCGCGCAGAACGACCATGCTGGTTATGTTCGATCAGGGTGCCGAGAAAGGAATTGAATGCCTGGCCGTTTCGCGGTACGATGTTGGAAAAATTTTCAAACGCTCATGGGATCCCGACTCGCAACCCGACCAATGGGCACAATTGGCTAAGATTATTGAAGAACGAAATCCTAAAAAGATCGGTCTTAACTTTTCTGATTACTATGGTCATGCCGATGGACTTACTTATTCGCATCACCAAAAACTGATCAAGGCCCTCTCAAAGAAATTTCAAAGCCATGTTGCTTCCGCAGAAAAATTGGCCGTTGGCTGGTTGGAAACACGTACGGAACGCGAGATGATTATCTACCAGCAAATATGCCGTATTGCACATGATATTATTGCGGAAGGATTTTCAGATAAAGTAATTCACCCTGGCATAACCACTACCGAAGATGTGGTATGGTGGTACCGGGAAAAAATTAAAGCGCTGAAACTGGATACCTGGTTTCAACCCAGTGTTTCCATACAACGTAATGAGTCCGAAGCAATTTTCAGCAAGCGACCTCAGCCCTATGTTATTCTTCCTGGCGATTTGCTCCATGTAGATTTTGGAATTACGTACTTACGGCTCAACACAGACACGCAACAGCACGCGTATATATTAAAACCTGATGAAACCGATGCGCCTGATTACCTAAAAAAAGCTTTTGCCCGTGGAAACAAACTTCAGGATATTCTTACCAGTAATTTTAAAGAAGGCAAAACCGGTAACCAGGTGTTAGCTGAGTCGCGCAAGCAGGCTATTGATCAGGGTATCACGCCTTCCATTTATACCCACCCCATCGGATTTCACGGACATGCTGCTGGTACCACCATCGGTATGTGGGATATGCAAGGTGGTGTTCCTTACACAGGTGATTATCCGTTGCATTACAATACAGCCTATTCGATTGAACTCAACGCCTCTGTCTATGTCATCGAATGGAAAAAAGAAGTTCGCATTCAATTGGAAGAAGATGGTTACTTTGATGAAACCGGCTTTCGGTATATTGATGGCCGCCAGCGTGACTTGATTATTGTTCCACGGCCCGATGGCATCAACCGGCAATAATTTTTTTCTTCTTTTCTGAAATGAAAATAATCAGAGCTATCTACACCGGCTATGTAATCATGGTGTTTTCATTACTCTTTCTTATTTTCTTCTTTCTCTTCCTCATACCCATTCTATTTCCTAAAAAATTCAAATTGGTTGGTATGATCAATCGTTGGTGGGCCTATGCGTTTTTTTCTTTAACCGTTATGCCATGGTCGGTTGAGGTATTAGGCAACCTTGACCCAAAACGATCATACATCTTTTGTCCGAATCATTTTTCGTATGCCGATATACCGGTAATGGGACTAAATCCGCACAACAGCATATTCGTTGGCAAGAATGACATGGAGCATATTCCGCTATTCGGGTTTATGTACCGTAAGCTACACATTACGGTGAATCGCCAAGATCTGAAAAGTCGATCAGGAACATTTAAAAAATCCTTAAAGGCTATCGATAAAGGAAAAAGTTTGGTCATTTATCCTGAGGGTGGCATTGTAACAAAAGGAGAACCTGTTATGGGGGCTTTTAAAGATGGTGCCTTTCGGATCGCCATTGAAAAACAAATTCCCATTGTACCCGTAACCTTGCCTAATAATTGGATAATTTTACCTCCGGAAGAATTCCTGATCCGATGGAAGCCCATTAAAGTGATTATTCATGAACCGGTGGAGACGTTGGGGATGACCGCAAAGGATGTTAGCGACTTAAAAGAACGTGTACGCACCATCATTGAACAGGAATTGAACAGGCATATTGTATGAAAATCACGCGTGAACTTTTGGATAAAATCGCCCACCTGGCCAGGCTTGAAGTGCATGAGCAGGATGCTGAAAAGACAATGGCCGATATGAGTGCCATCATTACCTGGGTTGAGAAATTAAATGAGGTAGATACTACCGGTGTAGAGCCTCTTACTACCATGAGTACCGAAGTCAATGCTTTCCGCGAAGACAAGGCAGAAAATAAATTTACACATGAACAAGCGCTTCACAACGCACCTAAAAAAGCTGGCGATTATTTTAGTGTACCCAAAGTAATTGAGTAGCTTTTCAGCCACTTTAATAGCTATGCAATCACGTTGGTTTTGGAAAAGTTGGTCGCTTGATTACCGGGTTATCGGTTATATACTGGGGACAGTCTTAATTTTTTCCATACTCTTTCTTTGGTTTGGTTATGGCAAAGGTGCCGAAAGCGTTTTAAGCTGGAACACCTATCACCAACAGGAAACCATTGAAACTGTCAGTCACTCCTTCGATGTTGGTAATTTCGAACTATCAATACCCATTGAATCCTACCTCACCTTTGAGTATTTCAATGGTAGCACCATACAACCCAACATCACAGCTTCCTACATTTTTTTGGTTGGAACCGTTTTGTGCAGCCTGATTATTCTTTGTGTTATCACCACACTGGAAAGGTTTTGGTACTTCGTAGGCATGGGCCTATTCATTCTGTTCATGGTTAGCCTACGGCTTGAGGTACTCCAACTTTTTGGATTAACCGGCCGGATAGTTCCCATAATAATTCTTACCGCCTTTATTCTTCCTGCATTCTATTTCAACATTCTCCGGCCATCAACAGCGTTTCTGTTACGATTTATAATTTTCTTACTACTAACTGTTATCACCGGATTTATCATTCATTTCTTTTCGGGTGTTGACTACCCGTTTTTGCACCTGGCGGTAACAGCGTATGTGCCTGGATTAATCCTGACCTTGATATTCATCCTGATGGTGGCCCATGAAATTCCTGCATCGTTTGTTTATATCACCAGTTCTGGCACCTCATCGTCAAAAAGTCTAAGGCATTTCTCCATCATCAGCATGGTGTATATGGTAAACCTGGTATTTGCCTACATGCACGAAGCAAAACTTATCAACTGGGATTTTCTCTACATCAATTTCTATCTTCTGCTTACCATTTCAGCCGTGCTGGGTATCTGGGGTTTCCAGCATCGCGAAACGCTGTATGATAATATAGTTAAGTTCAACCCCTTTGGGGCATATTTCATTGTTGCCCTGACGTCCATTACATTCCTTACGGGTGGCTTGTTGCTGGGAAATCATAATGATCCGGCCATTCGTATTGTTCGCAGCGCCATTATTTTCAGCCACATTGGTTATGGTGCCATTTTTTTGATTTACATAGTTTCCAATTTCATTGTTATGATGGCGGAAAATCTTAACGCCTGGAAAGTTTTGTACAAGCCCACCCGGATGCCATACTTTACGTTTCGGTTTGCCGGCCTGATCGCCACCATGGCATTCGTTTTCTACTCCAATTGGCGGGATCTCGTGTATCATGGTGTGTCGGGGTTTTATAATCACCTGGGCGATTTATATGAGTTAATAGACAAGCCCATTCTTGCAGAAGCGTACTATCAGCAAGGGCGCAGGTATGGCTTTCAAAACAATCGATCCAACTACGCATTAGCCAAAATTGAAGCACAAAAAAATAATGTTGCCAAAGCCCATAATCATTATGAACTGGCCAACGATAAAAGACCTACTCCCTTCTCGCTCGTTAACGATGCCAACCTGGTTATGCTTGAAGGAAGAACATTTGAATCCATCTCAGCTTTTTTGGAAGCATTAAAGAAATTTCCTGGCAATGGCATTATTGAAAACAATTTGGGCTATGCCTACTCCAAAATCCATAAACTTGATTCAGCCATATTCTTCTTTGATGCCGCCCGTAGTTACAAACAATCAAAACAAGCAGCTGAAACCAATATACTGGGGCTTATTGGGCAAGAATATTTACCCATTCAAGCAGACTCACTGGTACGTCAGTTCGACACACATGAAGCGCTAACCTTAAGCAATGCATTGGCAGTGGCAAGGCTTCAACAACAACCTTTCGATTATCCTGTCAACCTGTTTGCTTCGAAAAAACTGGATCTTGCATCAGCTACATTGTTGAACAACTACCTGGTACACTCCTTAACAAAATTAGATACAACAACACTACACCGTATCCATGAGCTGGTAACAGACTCCGTAAACCTCGACTATCAGGAAGCTTTAAAGGCATCACTTGCACAGGCCTATTATTACCAGAACAATGTAACCCGTGCACTATCCATCATGAGTGAATTGGCTTATCTCAGTCAGATTATGCAGGGAAAATTCAACTACATTGCCGGGCTTTGGGCCCTTGAGCAGGGTTGTCCAGAACTTGCCCTTCAAAGTTTTGACTACGCTGTGCAGTTCGATTATAAAGATGCCAGGCTTTACAATGCAATTGCTTTGGCTGAGGCGCGGTACCTGCCCGAAGCAAGAGTAGCAGCTGATTCACTCCTACTGCATAAAAATGAAAATATCAGAGAGATTGGCAGGCAACTAAAAAGGGTACTCACTGCCTCCAGCATCGATGACCTTAATGACCTGGAGAAATATCAGTTCTGCAGATACCGCATTGGCGTTTCCGATACTGTATTATTTGAAAGACTTGTTAACACGATCCTGGATAATGATTTAAAAGTTTCATCGCTATTAGAAATGGCCGAACGTCAGTTTGACATGACACACACTAAAACTGCCATACGGTACCTCACCCAAACCAGTGGCCTTCCTGTTCAGGATAAAGAACTTGTTGAAAAGCAAAAACATATTGAATTATTGATACTGGCTTCGCGTGGCGATGTAAATGCATTAACCAACCGTTTGAATGAAGGGGTTGAATTTGACAAGAAACAGGAGCTTGAAAAAATCCTCTACCAGGCTTTGGTGTCAGAAGCCAAAGGCGATACCCTGGCAGCAAGGAAAAATTACACTCTACTAGCTAACTACAACCCGTTTTTTGAAGAAGGTACTATTGCTGCAGCCCGGTATTTCAAAGCCCATTCACAAAATGATATGAAAGCCTATTCTATTTTAGCGGAGGCTGTTCAGCTTAACAATACTTCCTATCGTTTATGGATTGCATACGCTGCTGAAGCTGCACGCGTTGGCTTTGATGTTTATGCAGCCAGTGCAATAGAGGAAGCAGAAAAATTAAAAGTAAGAAAGTAAATCAATAAGAGGCTTAATGCGCATGATGGGTGTCAACCCGCTTAGCAGTTTTGCGTCTATAATGCTTTTTCTTTTTTCCCTTAGTCTTCTTTTCAATACGCTTTTCCTTTTTGGCCAGCGTTATATTTTCGCGGATAGTCTTCCAATAGTCGGGACCGTAATCCACAAAAATTTCAGCTCCGGCAGGGATACTCTTCTTTGATTCAATATAAGCCTTCAGGCCATCCGTAATATAATCGCAGTTGTTGGTTATGCCCTTGATTTTTGAAAGACCTTTGGCATCGTTGGCATAACGCGCTAAGTGGCGTTCAGTTTTCCAGGCATCAATAACATGGTATCGTTTTACGTAAAAAATATAGCCGTTCTTACCATCATCATCTTTCACCTCTTTCCAGGTGGTAATCTTGCCCTTGTATTCAACAATACGGGTTCCTTTAGGGATGGCCACTTTAGTGAACAAACCCTTACCGGCATTGGGTAACGATGACTTCTTTACAATAAGATGCTTCTCCAGTAGTGCCATAGAATAGTTTAAAAAATCGGGCGTGAAGATAGGGGAATTTTAACAGGCTGAAAATTTTATTAGGCCTGTATCTCACTTTTCCTTCCGGAGATCAAGGTTATGAAATACAAACAACCGAATAGCATGTGTATTAATAAAGTCCGTTCCGGAAGGTCGCTCCAGAAAAACATTCAAATACCCGAGGTGTGCATTTAAGCTTTTGGTAAACTGGTAGCCAAAACCTGCAAAAAAACGATTCTGATCAAAATAGTTATTAATAATCTCTTCCCCGAAGTTAATCATCACTTCATCACTTAAAAAAATAAAGGGTGTTTTGGGTCCTACTCCTCCAGATCGTAAAGGTATGGTAAGCGACATGTTATAGCGTATCCGATAGTTGAACTGGTAGTTGTCAGCAACTTCACCATTCAAAAGATATTCCTTAAATCGTTGCTCAAGCCGAAGATATTGCATCATATTAAAGTACTTCTTCTTGTCATACCACTGTATTTGTTGCCAGGGTCGGTGTTCATGCAGGTTGGGAACATCATCATTTCCTGAGAAATTTGTGATGTAAGCATAGCCTGCAGCCAACCGCACATTATCGTGGAGATAGTAGACATACCCTAGCCTGACTATATCCTGACTCATTCGCTCGGCAAAGTCATCGGTTAACCGTGCATGTAAATCGAGCCAAAGCCCAGATTTATTGGTAAGCCGGGTTTGATTGAAATACCCTAGCCAGGTTTGTTCACTGGTGACAATATTTTTTGTCTGTGCAAATACTGAAAAAGCTAATGCTAAAGCCGTACTTGTAGAAATGAATCTAAGCATGAAGCAATACTCCTAATGTAAACTGACTTTTACAAGTCAGTTTCACCTGGAGTAAGAAATACTTTCTTTAATCAGGGTTTACGGAGATACACCTTTCCGTACTTTGACTCAAGCATATAACGTGGGCCATTCCCCGCTTTTGCAGAAACCTGTGTCCATTTGTTGTAACCTGAGTCTGTATCCTTTGACGAGTCGAAAGGCAGATCAAGGTTGGTAAGTATTTCTCCATAATGTGTACGTGCAATCAGTTCACCTGTTGAACGTGAGTTTATGGTTGCATCTACTCCGCCATACGTGGCCGTAACCTTCAGGGGAGCATTAAAACTTAAAATTTCAACTATTCCATATTTCGCTTCTACGGTTGTTTCCATACCAGTCGGAACAAAAATTTCCAGCTTTATTTCCCTGATTATACCGGAGGACATATAGGTATAGTTACCTCCATTCTCCTCCAGGAATTTTTTCACCTCAGGATCTTTATAATCCTTGGCTTTGAAAACATATTCCATTTCTCCCTTTTTTATAATAATTCGTTTTGGCAGGTTTTCCTTATCCTTAAGTTCGGAGGTAACTGAAACCAAATTATTCTTTGTGGAGGTGATTAGCTCAAAGGCTTCGTCATTCTCACCTTTGTTAATGCTCACCTCTCCTTTTATCATTACTTCTTTTCGATCCCACGTTTGGATTTTTATAAGTTCGGGATAATCGAAATAAAGTTCCAGCTTCTGACTGCCTTGAACCGGAATTACTTTTTCAATTTTAGTTTGGGCAAACAACGGTCCGCTGAGAACTATCAGCCCCAGTAAAAGTTTCATTTTCATAACTGTTGTGGGTTAAAAGTCCAGGTCATCCTTGAACACTTCTACAAGATCAGTGTTCAAGGATGCCTTAAAACTATTGATTACTTCTTGCGCAGGTAGATACTATTGTGTGTGGAGGAGAGTTTCATATCCAGCCCCCCACCATTCAATTTTCCACTAACCTTATTGGAGCCATATTTTTTCCATTCACCCTGATCTTCAAACTCGATTTTGATGGACGGATCAACAAACATTTCACCATAGCTGGTGGTCATGGACAGGTTGGCCTTTGTTGATACCGGAATGGTTACGTCCACTGGACCATGTACAGATACGATGGATATCGGGTTGTTAATAGTACTGCCAAAAATCACATCAATACTTCCATGAACGGTTTTGACTGCCAAAGGACCGGTTACATTATCCAAATGAACACTGTTGTGAACCGTTGATACTTCAATTTCATTCGATATGTTTTTAAACCTGATATTACTGCCATAAGGTGAAGTGTGCGAATACGATACGGTTACACCTTTTGGCACCATAATTTTTACCTTCGGGCCATCCATTTTTTTCATTTGATACACCTCTACCGTGTTGCCCTTGTCTTGCACGGATAAACCAATACCTGTGTTATCCTCTAACCCCATGGCGCTTACTGCACGCAAGCCTTGTGCACGTGAATCCTTTTCTTTAATTCCATCCATAGAGGAAAATACAATTTCTTTTCCGTCATATCCTTCAATAGTGACGTTGTTAACTTCACTGATCAACAACTTACCTGAAGTTTTAGGTAATTTAAACTCCTGGGCAAAAACACCTGTTGAGATTATTAATAATGCTATTGCTACGATTTGCTTTTTCATTTTTTAAAGAGTTAAATAAGTAAACATTTATAAATACATCGCGAATGTTTCTAGGATAGCTTGAAAATTCCTGCGTGTGCTTCATCTTTCACAGCAGGCAACGACTGTTCATCGTCAATAATTTGCTTTAAGGATTTCATGACATCCTTTTCTTTAATTTGCACTAGCAGTTGAATCAATGCAATCTGAACCACTGGATCCTTTTGTTTTGATAGGGATTCGATCAAAGCCTTTCGCACCTTTTCTTCAGCAGCAAACTTGCTTAATGCTTCAACTGCTGCCAACCGCACATTACTGTTACTGTCCGTATTCATGGAGGTTACAAGCGCCTCCACAATTTCATCATCGGGCTTATTAGCTTGCACCGATTCATAGGCTGCCATAACACCAAGCATACGCTGACTGGCCGACTGATCGTTGTTCATCTGCGCAAGAACCAACCTACGGGTTTCTTCTATTTCTTTTTGCAGCGCCATTAACTCGTTTTGTTGCCTATTCTGCTGGCTGATCCAATAGCCAGTTCCACCACCAACAAGCAACAATGCTACTGCCGCAGCTACCTTATACCAGGTCGTTGAGAAAAAAACTGTTTTTGATTTTTTACCCTGCTCAGTTTCAGCCCTTAGAAACGCTTCAAAATCATTTCTAAGTTTTGCAGAGGGCTCAAGTTCTTTAGAACTATCCATCACCTGCATCACTTCCTTCAACTGCTCATATAGTTTGTAGGCCTCGGAACTTTTCACAAGTTCCTGCTCAATCAATTGCTTGTCGGTTTCATTTAGCTTTCCACCGATGTAATCAATGATCCTGCTTGCTAATTTTTCCTGTTCCATATTCATATCCTTTCCAGTTGAAAGTAATGTTCCCTTAATTTTTGAAGGGCCCGGTGTACTCTCACTTTAACGTTTGCTACGGTGGTGTCCATAATTACGGCCACCTCTTCGTACTTCATTTGCTGAAACCGGGTAAGCACCAGAAGCTCACGTTGTTCATCATTAAGCATCGCCAATGATTTGTGCAGTAACTTCTCGCGCTCATCCTGTTCATGACTTTCGTACGAATCCATGATCGTATCACCCATTTTTTCAACATCTACAAAACCCGAGGTTTTGTTTTTGGCAACCTGATAGTGATCAGAAAACACATTGCGGGCCACCTGGTAAATCCATGACTGAAACCGCATGCCTTCCCGGTAACTTCCACGGTATTTAATGATACGCAAAAACACGTTCTGCGTCAGGTCTTCCGCCAGGTCCCGATCCATTGTCATACGGGCCAGAAAATTGAAAATCCGCTTGTTATAGCGGTCAAAAAGCACAGAAGCTTGCTGAAGGTTGCCGTTTTTTACAGCCTCCATGAGGGTTTCATCGCTCATCAAATCAATGCTTTTTGTCAAGTTTCGTGTTAGTTACCGGGCAGAGCCAAAAAGGTTACAGTACCGAATTACGTCATTTTAAAATTGTTCTGGATGGTTTACTTTTGCCCCACTTTCGGGGCGTAGCGCAGCCCGGTAGCGTGCCCCGACAAGTCGGGGAGGTTGCTGGTTCCTAAATAAAGATGTCCTGCTTTACTTATATCATAGAATCAATAAAAAATCAATCATGGTATTATGGCCATAGCGATGATCCAGTAAGAAGATTGTATGAACATAATGTCGGCCAAAACAAGTCAACAAAAAGCAAAGGGCCTTGGCAACTAATTTTTTTGCGGGAATTTGGATCAAAGCAGGAAGCTAATAGATTTGAGCTTTTATTAAAGAAATACAGAAATAAAGGCTATATCTTAAAAGAATATGGCCAATATTTCATCACTAGAAAATCATTCGGGGCGTAGCGCAGCCCGGTAGCGTGCTTCGTTCGGGACGAAGAGGTCGCTGGTTCGAATCCAGTCGCCCCGACAACTTGTAAGATCTGACTTTAGGTCAGGAATTTTTATTAACTACTAACTACTCCAAATGGATATCAAACAAATTCCCCTTAACGATTTACATGTAAACCTGGGCGCTAAAATGGTTCCATTTGCCGGATTCAACATGCCAGTGCGTTATTCGTCCGATATTGAAGAACATATGACGGTGCGTAAAGGCGTAGGCGTTTTTGATGTATCACACATGGGTGAGTTTACCGTTAAGGGCCCTAAGGCGCTCGATTTGATTCAACGTGTAACCAGCAACGATGCCTCCAAACTGGTAGATCGTCAGGCACAGTACTCTTGTCTTCCGAATGATAAGGGCGGAGTTGTTGATGACTTGATCGTATATAAAATAAAAGATGAAGATTACTTGCTGGTGGTAAATGCCGGCAACATAGATAAAGACTGGAACTGGATCAGTCAACACAATACACAAGGCGCAGATCTGAAAAACATTTCCGATGACATCTGCCTGTTTGCCGTGCAAGGCCCCAAAGCGGTACCCACATTGCAAAAATTAACCAAGACAGATTTAAGTACCATCAAATACTACCACTTTGCGCTTGGCGAATTTGCAGGTGTACCTGATGTGATTATGTCTAACACAGGCTACACCGGTGCGGGTGGCTTTGAGATTTATGTTCATAAGAATCACGCTGAAAAAGTATGGTATGCCATTTTTGAAGCGGGGAAAGAATTTGACATCAAACCAATCGGATTAGGAGCGCGCGATACATTGCGTCTGGAAATGGGCTTTTGCCTGTACGGCAATGACATTGATGATTCAACATCACCACTTGAAGCAGGTTTGGGATGGATTACAAAATTCACGAAAGACTTCACCAATGCGGGCAACATCAAAAAACAAAAGGAAGAGGGTGTAAAGAAAAAATTGGTTGGGTTTAAAATGATTGACAAGGGCATCCCGCGCCACGACTATTTAATTAAAGATGCTACAGGAAACACCATCGGTAAAGTAACATCCGGAACCATGTCGCCCATGCTTGGGATTGGTATTGGATTGGGGTACGTTACTCCTGAATTATCATCACCTGGTAGCGAGATATTTATTGATGTTCGGGGTAGAGCGTTAAAAGCTGAAGTTTGCAAGACCCCCTTCGTCTGAACCATGATCGGTGTGATATGTTTGATTCTGCATGATAAAACCTGAATACAAATATTCCGAACTTACAGGAAAAATCATTGGTTGTGTCATGGAGGTTCATAATATCTTAGGTAACGAATTTCAGGAAGTAATTTATCAACGAGCTTTAAGTTTAGAGTTCAACCTACAAAACATTACACACGAACGTGAATATGAAATGCCCATTTTTTACAAAGAAAATCATATTGGCACACGCAGGGTTGACTTTTTAGTTGAGGATAAAATAAGTGTAGAGATAAAAGCATTGATCAAGCTAGAACCTGTTCATCTTGCACAGGCCATTAATTATTTGGAGGCATATAACCTGGAAGTAGGTTTACTTATTAATTTCGGAAACACGAAACTTGAATTTCATCGACTTCAGAATAAGAAATTTATTCCATCATGATTATCATCAATATCAATCAAATCAAAGTTCTGACAATATGAAGACAATTGATGTCTGTCTTAGTCCGGATTTAATGCACCTGTACCCTGTAAACGACCGGACCGTTGTGGTGGTGGATATTCTGCGTGCCACATCGTGTATGGTTACAGCTTTAGCTCACGGTGTGCAAAGCATCCGGCCATTTGCCAATCTGGAAGAATGCAGGGCCATGAAATCTAAAAATTACTTTACCGCAGGAGAACGAAATGGCGAAAAAGTTGAAGGATTCGATTTTGGTAACTCTCCTTTTGAATATATGGCTGATAACCTGAAAGGGGAAAAAATTGCTTTTACCACAACCAACGGCACGCAGGCAATTGCCAAATCGCAAGGTGCTAAGGAAATCATCATTGGGTCATTTCTTAATCTTTCGGCTGTTACCGAATATTTGAAAAAAGGAGAAGATAGCGTATTGGTAGTGTGTGCAGCCTGGAAAGGGAAAGTAAACTTAGAAGACACGCTGTTTGCCGGTGCACTGGTCGAAAATCTGAAAAATCACGTTGAACCAGATTGTGATGCACCCCTTGCGGCACAGCGCTTATATAACCTCGCTAAAAAAGATATGGTGGATTTTTTAAAAGATTCTAGTCATGTGAAGCGCCTCAATCGACTCAACATTCATAAGGATATTGAATTTTGCCTTACGCCCGATCAATACCAAACCATTCCTAAACTTGTTGATGGAGAGTTGGTGCGAGCATAATACTGCTAACTACCTGACTAAATTTAATCTTTCAACTTAGGATTCTGCAGGTGACGGAATTTATCACGCTGCGTCTTCTTTTCAAGGTTTTTCTGAAATGCTTCTGTAAGATTCACACCGGTTTGATTGGCCAAACAGATCAACACCCAAAGTACATCAGCCATTTCATCACCCAGGTCTTTATTCTTGTCACTTTCCTTTTCCGATTGCTCACCATACCTGCGGGCGATGATGCGCGCCAACTCCCCTACTTCTTCGGTAAGCATGGCCATATTGGTAAGTTCGTTGAAATACCGCACACCAATGGTTTTTATCCAATGATCGACTTGTTGTTGAGCTTGTTCGATGGTCATGTTTTCAGACATAAGTAGTAAGACGAAAGTAGCAAGATTAGTAAATATCTCCTTTTGTCTTGATACTTACATCTTATGTCTTATGTCTACTCAAGTTTTTCAAAATCAATATCCATCACTTCAAATTTCTGCCATCCGTTAAAATCGAAATGCCACCATTCAGAAGCATTGACTTTAAAGCCATGCTTGTGCATAACAGAAATAATCAGATCCCGATTTTTTTTGATCACCGGATCTTTTACCGGAGTAGTTGGCCAGGCTTCTTTTTTAAACGAATCGTATTCGGTGGGCATTTTTAGTTCTTCACCGGTTTTTAAATCGACTAACGTCATGTCAATAGCGCAGCCGCGGTTATGCCGTGAACCTTTGTAGGGTGAGGCCACATAGGTTGTGTCGCGGTACACTTCATAAAATTTCACCGTAGCCGAATACGGCCGATAGCCATCATAAACTTTTATACCGACACCATGTCTTGAAAATTCCTCCTGTGCTTTTTTGAGTGCTTCCGCTACCGGCTTACGGGCATAGGCTCTTGGGAGGGCATAGATTACCTCACCTGTAAAATTATTTGTAGTGGCATAGCGAATATCCAGTACAATTCCGGGTACGGTTGCAGCCAGGTTAACGAGCTCTTTCTCAGGATTGGCTTTTACTTGTTGTTGATATTGTTGAAGCGTAACTGGTGTGAGTCCGTATTTATACTGTGCCTGCAACAAAACCGGAAAGCAAACAAAAAGATACCATGCGTATTTCATACTTTATTTTTTGTGTCGATAATTATCGTAACCGGGCCGTCATTAACCAATGCAACTTTCATATCCGCTCCGAATGATCCGGTATGCACTGGCTTTCCGAGCACCTCACCGATTACCTGAACAAATTTTTCATACATCGGAACGGCAAAGTCGGGCTTGGATGCCTTTATATACGAAGGCCGGTTACCCTTTTTTGTACTGGCATGCAGCGTAAACTGACTCACCACTAGTATATCTCCACCATCATCTTTCACACTTACGTTCATTACGCCATCGGCATCATTAAAAATGCGCAGGTTCACAATTTTGTTGGCCAGCCACTCAATGTCTTCATCGGTATCGGCATCTTCAATACCTAACAGTACCAGCAAGCCCTTTTGAATGGAGGACTTAACAGAATTCTCAATTTCAACTGAGCAGGAAGAAACGCGTTGTATAACGGCAATCATTAGCGAAAAATGAAAACCTTAAAATACAGAAATTCTTTGTGAGCCCTACAGAAAATCCTTACCCACGAAGGGCAAAAAGATCAACGAAAAAAGTGAAGGAATTTATCGCTTTCTTTCACCCTTTAACTGCTCTTGAAGCCTGAGCACCTGCAAGGCCAGTTGCTCGGTTAAGGGTGAGGTCGTGCTGTCTCCTTCAGGAAGCTTAGCAGAGTAGTAGCCCCGCACACTCCAGATTTCGAACACATCCGTAGTCGCGATGGCATAGGGTTCATATTGTCGGTTATCTGAAACGAGTAGAAGTTTACTATCATCATCGTCAAACCGGAACACGCGCTTGAAGACAATACCCTCCTGTTGCGTGACCAGCACATAGGGCTTTCCGTTTTTTACAACGTCCAGGTTTTCCACATACTCACCAAACAAAACAGAACCCGGCTGAATGGGCAGCATGGAGTCGCCCTGAATTTCGAAGGCTCGATACGTTTTATTTTTTGGCAGAACCGGCAGATTAATTTTCGGAAGTTCCGCTATGAATTCCGGATCCTGATAGCCGGCCAGGTAACCAGCAGATGCCTTTTGTGAGACAAGTTCTACGTTCTCCTTCCCGGAAGAGTCAACAGTAATGGCCAGCACTTCTTTTGAAGTTGATGGAGTTTTCCACTCTTTTTCAGGCAGCTTACTTAAGTTCTTTCGCGTAAGTACATCCATACTCACTTTATATATACCAGATACATCCAACAGTACAGCAAGTGGTGGGGTTGCACGCTCTTCTTCATATGCTCCGATAACGGATTGCTTCAATCCTAGTTTCTCTGCGAACTGCTTTTGGGTGAGTTCGTGCTTGAGGCGGAGATATTTGAGGTTTCTATTGACGATCATAAATGGCTTCCACAAAAATAACTACAAAGGAATGTGAAGGTAGTCCCGCGTTAAACGGGATTACCTACAATTCCAGCGCGCTATGGCAAGCACATCACAAAACTAAAATATTTAGTTTAAAAGTAAAACTTTATACTAATATTTTTAGTTAATATCGCACTGTGGAAAGAAACATTATACACCTCGATTTAGACGCCTTTTTTGTGGCGGTGGAGTGCAAAAAGCACAAGGAACTAAAAGGAAAACCTTTGATTATTGGCGGCCAGAGCCGCAGGGGTGTGGTGGCTGCGTGCAGCTACGAGGCCCGCAGGTTTGGGGTGCACTCGGCCATGCCCATGTACCTGGCCATGCAACTGTGCCCCGATGCGCTGGTGATTTCGGGCGATATGGAAGCATACAGTAAAAACTCGCACCTGGTTACCGAAATCATTGCCAACTCAGTGCCGATGTTTGAGAAGTCATCGATTGATGAGTTTTACATTGATGCCAGCGGTATGGATAAATTTTTTGGTGCATTTAAATGGGCCAAAGAGTTGCGCAAAAAAATTATGCACGAAAGTGGCCTGTCGATTTCATTGGGTATGTCGGTGAACAAGCTCGTGTCGAAAGTGACTACCAATGAGTTTAAGCCAAATGCTGAAAAGCAAATACCAGCCGGTGAAGAGAAAGATTTTCTCGCTCCGTTGGCCGTAGAAAAAATTCCGATGATCGGGAAGCAAACTTCGGCCTTCTTATATGATATGGGCGTGCGTACGGTAGCCACGCTGCGCGAGATGCCGTTGAAATTTTTAGTGAGTGCCTTTGGCAAGAATGGCATCTCGTTATGGAACAAAGCTCACGGCATTGACGATTCGCCCGTGGTGCCGTACAGCGAACAGAAATCCATTTCAACAGAGTGTACCTTTGAAAACGACACGATTGATGTAAAAAAACTGAAATCGATTTTGATCGCCATGGTGGAGAAGGTGGCGTTTCAGTTACGTGAGCAGAAAAAACTCACCTCGTGCATTACGGTAAAAATCCGCTATGCCAATTTTGATACGGAAACCAAACAGATTCAAATTCCTTACACCTCGTCCGACCATGTACTGTTGCACACCGTAACGCAACTCTTTGACAAACTTTATAACCGCAGAATGCTGATCCGATTAGTTGGCGTGCGCTTAAGCGGATTGGTACACGGCAACCATCAAATCAGTCTGTTTGATGATACAGCCGAAGGCATTCGTTTGTATGAAGCCATTGATAAGATCAAACACAAGCACGGGTCGGAGAAGCTGGTACGGGCCACTACCATTGGCGTAAGCCGCAGGGTTAGAATGGAGATGAACATGTTTAAAGGGAATTTGCGATGAAGAATAGAATGACACAAATTGTCAAAAACCGGGATTATGTTCGTAACATGAAAACAACACGAACCATGAGAACAGCAGCGATTAAAACCCAGAGCCCTGTACAGGAATTGTTTTTTATGATTGCCCCGCCCCGGCACATTGCCAGCGATGTGGCCGTATTGAAAGATGATGTGCATTACCTGATCGGGCACGACTTTGAAGACCGCTTTTCGAAAGCGCACATCTCGCTATTCAAATATACAGGTGAGCATATTGAAGACATGATTGAATTTGTGGAAGAAAAGGCAGCTTCGTTTGAAGCCTTCAACGTGTTTCTAAAAGATTTCAATGTATTTCACAACGGCTCGAAGCGTACCATTTACATGGATATTGTAAACAAGTACCCGATCCGCGAGGTTTTTGAAAACCTGGTGAAGGAGGACCGTGATTTCACGCCACACATTACCATTGCCAAAAACTTGTCTGCCGAAGATTTCTTAAAGTGCTGGCCGTACCTGAAAGAGCTGAACTACAGCAACCAGCATTTCCCATGCGATCGCATTACCGTACTGGTACGCAATGGCAAAAAGTGGATGCATTATAAGGATATATGTTTTGGGAAGTAATTGGTTTGTGAGAACACAAACCAATATAAACTGATTTGTGCCCTCACAAATCAGCCACAGTGAAATGAAAAAAAAATCTCATTCAAGCAATAGTAAGGATATACCTGGGATTTTAGAAAATCCTTTATCAAAGGTTAGGATGGGAATATTATACTGGATTCCGGTTGCCGCGATAAGCGCATCCGGTAATGTTATCTTTCTTTTTTGTTTTAATGCAATGGCAATTGCCTTTATTTCATCGCTGTATGGAATAAGAACACATTCATTCAGCAGGGATTTAGAGATTTTAATTTGGGAGGGAGTAATGTCGGGCATCCCCAACAGTTCAATCTCTGATACAAATGAAACGGCAAATAGCTTTTCAGTATATGGGATAAGACGCTTATCCCCCTCAAGAAGATTGATAAGAATGTTGGTGTCGGCTAAAAAATCAATTTTCACGCCTTACTTCTTTTTGATACTTCAGCCCATCCAAGCCACGCTTCAGCGAGCCAAAATACTTTTTAAGCGAAGATTTTTGCTTGCGTTTCTCCAACTTCGAAAGTGCTTTTTCAATCTCCGGCCTGGTGGCCCCCTTTTTTATTGTGATAATCATAGATCAAATATACTAAATACCAACTTGTAATGGCAGTAGCATGTTCCTCAACTGCCATACCGCCTACAGTTTCAAATACGGCACACTGCCGGTAGACAAGCTCTTTGAAGAAGCCCGCAGGTGCGGTGTACACAAACTCATCCTCACTGAAATCAACAATACCGCCTCGTACATTGAAATGCTGCGGCTGTGCGAAGAACGGAAACCGGGCTCACCATTTGCCGGTGAACATCCATACGCGTTGGAAATTGGTGTTGGGATTGAATGCCGTAACGAACATGAATTATTGTACATCATACTGGCGCAGAACAACAACGGCTTCGAAAAAATCAACCGGTTTCTCTCCCATCACAACCGCGAAAACAAAAAACTGCCAGAGCACGCCCCGGAAATCGAAAACACTTTCATCATCTATCCATTTGGAAAAACAGAACCTGAACGATTACGCACAAACGAATTCATGGGTATACGCAAGCAGCAACTCAACCAATTTGCTCTGTACACCGCCCGAAAAGAATTCCTGGAAAAATTTGTGATCCTTCACCCAGTAACCTTTGCCACTAAAACCGATTTCAACACACACCGGCTGTTGCGCGCCATCGATAACAATACGCTGTTAAGTAAACTTCCTGAGCACGAACAGGCGCACCCCGAAGAAGTGATGATGAAGGAGGAAGAGTTGAAATATCATTTTCGTGCTTACCCGGAACTGATCCGGAACACACAGAAAATCATGGATCAATGCTCCATCCACTTCAATCTGAAAGAAGATAAAAACAAAAAAAAGGTATTGGGGTCAATACGGGCCGATTGGGACTTTTTAGTTACCCATGCGTGGGAAGGTTTTCAAAGTCGCTATGACGTGAGCCACCCCGATTTGCGCGAACGCTTTGAGCGCGAACTGAACATCATCAAACGCAAAGGCTTTGGCGCCTACTACCTCATCGCATACGATCTCATCCGATTTGCCAAAGACCGCGGGTTCGAATATGTAGGCCGCGGCAGCGGAGCCAACAGTGTAGTGGCATATTGTTTGGGCATCACCAATGTTGATCCCATTGAACTTGATCTTTACTTCGAGCGGTTCTTGAATGTGGAACGCTCCTCCCCTCCCGATTTCGACCTCGATTTTTCGTGGGACAACCGCGATGAGGTGTACGATTACCTTTTCCGGACATACGGCCAGGATCATGTGTGTCTGCTGGGCACGCATGTAACCTACCAGAAAAGATCGGTGTTACGCGAGCTGGGAAAAGTATTCGGTTTACCCAAGGCTGAAATTGATGCCATCGTTGAAGAACCCCATCGATTCAAAAACCGCGACCACATCACAGAATTGATTTTTCGGTATGCCGATAAGATGAAAGATCTTCCTGCCAATATTTCCATCCACGCTGGCGGAGTACTGATTACGGAAAAACCCATTTATGCCTATACCGCGCTTGAACTTCCCCCAAAAGGCTACCCGGTTTCGCATTTCGAAATGCACAATGCGGAAGACATGGGCATTTTTAAGTTTGATATTTTAAGCCAGCGGGGGTTGGGACACCTGAAGGAAACGGTGAAGCACGTGAAAAGAAACCAAGGGATTGATGTTGACATCCATCGGTTCCATGATTTCAAAAAAGACGAAAAGATTAAAGACCTGATGCGCCACAGCAAGGCCATGGGCTGCTTTTATGTGGAATCACCCGCCATGCGCATGCTGTTGGGCAAACTCCGTTGCGATGACTACCTCACACTGGTAGCCGCCAGCTCCATCATCCGCCCGGGTGTGGCCCGATCGGGAATGATGCGCGCCTACATTGAGCGTTTTCATGCTGTGCGGAATGGTGGAACGTACGAAGCCATCCATCCGCTGATGGATACGCTGATGAAGGAAACCTATGGGGTAATGGTGTACCAGGAGGACGTAATTAAAGTGGCGCACCACTTTGCCGGCTTAACCCTAACCGAAGCCGATGTGCTGCGCAGGGGCATGTCGGGTAAATACCGCTCGCGGGAAGAGTTTAAACGCGTGCAGGATAAATTTTTTGAGAACTGTCGTGCACGCAATTACCCCGAACCTATTATTGAACGCGTATGGTATGAAATTGAAAGTTTCTCGGGATACTCCTTTGCCAAAGGCCACTCAGCCAGTTACGCAGTTGAAAGTTACCAAAGCCTGTACCTGAAAGCGCACTATCCCCTGGAGTTCATGGTGGGCGTGATCAACAATTTTGGCGGCTTCTACAAAACGGAGTTTTATTTTCACGAAGCCCGTATGAATGGCGCCACCATTAAAGCACCGTGTGTCAATAAAAGTGAATACCTGACGACTATCTATGGAAAAGAAATCTTCATCGGATTTATTCACCTGAAAAGTCTGGAAACAAAGGTAGCGCAACAAATTGCTGTTGAACGAAAACAGGGTGCCTACCGCAGCCTGAATGATTTTATGAGAAGGATACCGTTGGGATTAGAACAGGTGCGCATACTCATTCGGATGGGTGCGTTCCGGTTTACCGGGAAATCAAAACAAAAATTATTATGGGAAGCCATGCTGTATTGCAGCAACACAAAAACCAAAAACAGGAATACATCCGAGTTATTCGATACCGAACCCAGCGAATACCCATTACCGGCACTACAACGAAACGAACTGGAAGATGCCTTTGATGAAATTGAGTTGCTGGGCTTCCCGTTGTGCGATCCGTTTAAACTGGTGGCCACATCAAATTTTGGCGATACAAAAGCGACTGAGTTATTGAACAAATTAGGTAAAGTAGTGACCATACTGGGGTACGTAGTTACCACAAAAAACACCGGTACCATAAAAGGTGAGCTCATGCACTTTGGCACGTTCTACGATCAGCAGGGCGAAGTATTTGATACGGTGCATTTCCCTGATGTAGCTAAGAAATTTCCCTTCCGGGGAAGAGGATTTTATTTCATTACAGGAAAAGTGGTGGAAGATTTTGGAATCGCCACGATTGAGGTTAGCAGTATGGAGAAAATTCCGCTGATCAATAAAAAAGAATTACCGTACGAACCGCTGCATCATACGCAGTCGAAAAATCCGGATCAATCTGTCATTATAAATCACATAAATGCTAAACACTTGTCACCCTGAGCTAAGTGTCATGCTTCGACCAAGCTCAGCATGACATCGGATTCAGAACTGCTGAAGCTCCTTCGACTCGTGAATAAATTTTCCTTTAGAATTTTGTTTAGCGAAATGAAGCATCGCCCTTGCAACTTTAGCGGAATCAATCGCTTTGTATTTCAGTGGAATCATAAAACCTAACGCTTTGTACACTACCGTTGCCGCCCCTTCCCCGGTTCTTTTCTCCATGCGCTCGCCCAACAATAATGAAGGCCTGAAAATATGATACGAATCAAATCCAACCGCATCAATGGCTTGCTCCACTTCACCTTTTACACGATTGTAAAAAATTCCGGACTTTGCATCCGAACCTAACGCTGTAATGATCAGAAATTGTATTGCTCCTTGATTCTTTGTCAGCCTGGCCAACTCAAGCGGATACTCAAAATCCACTTTTCGAAAGGCGGCCTGACTGCCGGCTTGTTTTATGGTAGTTCCCAAACAACAAAAAACATCATCAGCTTTCAACTGATCATGGTGCTCGGTTAAGGTGTTGAAATCGGCCACGATATTCTGAAGCTTGGCGTGTTGAATATCCAAAGGCTTCCGACTGATGGCTTTCACAACTGTATAATGGGAGTCTTCCAGCAACAACTCAAGCAATTGCTTTCCGATCAATCCTGTGGAACCGGCCAACAGCGCTGTTCTCATGAAAGCTTCAGATTGGATTGTTCCCAGATCAGAAACTTATCGATTTCCGTTTGAACGGAGCTGTACACCCACAATAAAATTGAAAAATCATCGGTTAAGCCCACCACCGGGGCAAGATCAGGGATAAGATCGAACGGGTTGACGAAATAAATAATAGCCGCTAAAATCGCGGCAATGGTTTTCCACGGAACGTTCCGGTAACTGCCCTTCGTATACGATTTGATAAGTCGAACCAACACATCGAGTTTGGACTTCACCCTCCGGAAACTCAAATCATTTTTATTCATCCGGCCCACCTTAATCGCCAGCTGCGAAAGCAACATAGCTATGCGTCCATGGCGACCGAAGAAGCTGGAAGCTTTGTGTAAAGCCGATTGATAAAAAATGTTGGTCATGTTAAAAAGTTTGCTGTATCTCCCGCTTTATCTCCACCAGCGCATGTGCAATGGAGTCCGGTTTATTAATGATCTTTTCAAAAATCTTTTTCGAAAGATCCAGGCTGGTAGCCTCCTGGCCCATTTCCGATGCCGCTTCATTAATCGTTACTACCAAATCTTCCTTCGCATTACGCACAAGTTCCCAACTGCTTTCGCTCATAAAAATCTGCTGCGAAACATTGTGGTTATACTCGTTGCGTATTTCACTTAGCAACACCTGGTGAAACTCGCGCGCAGGTATAGCACCCGGATTCAGGCGTACTAACAAATTTTGCGGACTGATTCGTTCCAGGAACAGGCACATTCTTTCATAGGCCTGCAAGCGCAACGGCAGCACCGTTTCAATGCTGCGGCTTCGGATTTCAAGCTTTTTCAGTTCAATTTCCTTGGCCAGGAACGACCGGACCAACAGGTATGCCGCATACAACACTAATGAAGCGGGGATCAGAATCTTGCCAAAATCAATAAGCGCATCCATAGAATTAATTTTCACTAAAAAGTGTTGAAAATTACTAATTTTAACCATCATTATGGAAAATAAACTTAAAGAGCATCTGTTCGAAATAGCCAAAAAAATTACTGATGACACCCGTCTCGAGGATGTTTATCAGCAATTGTCGCTCCTTGCAGATATTGAAGAATCCGAAAAAGAAGAGGCAGCCGGACAAACTTTAACCCACGAAGAAGTTATTTCGAAATCTGGTGAATGGTTGAATAAATCATCGTACGAACTTAACCAGTAATTTAATTGCCAGAATATTTCATACCTCGCGGAACCCGAAAAAACTACGAGGCGTTTAAACGTCATGATCAATTTTCAACCTGTAACCCTAACCCCAAAAGCTGCTGAAGAAGTCCGCAAAATCATGCAGACAAAAAATATCCCTGCTGATTACGGCTTACGGGTTGGGGTTCGTGGTGGAGGTTGTGGGGTTTCCCTGCTCATCGGGTTCGACAAAAAAAAGGAGAACGACCAAAGCTATACCATTGAAGGCATACCGGTTTTGGTAGACAAGCGCCACACCATGTACGTAGTGGGCAAAGAAATTGATTTCTATGAAGGCGATGAAGGTCGGGGCTTCATGTTTGCCGATCCGAAAGCAACCACCACAGAGGCTTAAAATCAGCAAGTTTCAGGTTTTACACCCGAAACGAACCCACCATTTTTACGGCATAATCAAACACGTACCTTTATGCTGTTGATCAGTCAGGAACACCATATTAATTACCAGCGCATTGCGCAGGCCATCGAATACCTGGAAAAGAATGTTCACCGACAGCCCGAACTGGATGAAGTTGCCGAGCAGGTTCACTTGTCACCCTTCCACTTCCAACGTATCTTCACCGAGTGGGCGGGTATCAGTCCGAAACGATTCTTACAATTTCTTACTACCGATTTTTTAAAAAAGAAATTACAGGAGAGCAGAAACCTGGAAGAGCTGGCACAAACAGCAGGACTCTCCGGGCAATCACGAGTCTACGATTTGTTCACAACGCTGGAAGCAGTAACACCACAGGAATATAAATTGCGTGGCTCTGGAATTCAGATTGAATTCGGATTTCATAAAACACCTTTCGGAAATTGCCTGATTGGTGTAACCGAACGTGGCATCTGCTGGTTTTCATTTATCAGTTTGGATGAAGACGGAAGACATGAACTGGAAAACATGAAGGAACATTGGCACAATTCTGTTTTTCATCAAAACCAAAACTTAACAGCAGAATTTGTTGATGATATATTTAACCGCAAAGAAAGCAACCAAAACAAACTCCATTTATTCGTTAAGGGTACCAACTTTCAAATCAAAGTGTGGGAAGCGTTATTAAAAATCCCGATGGGCGATGTTACAACCTATAAGGATATTGCCGAGAGAGTATCAAACCCAAAAGCGATACAAGCGGTAGGTTCTGCGGTAGGATCAAATCACATTGCCTACCTCATTCCTTGTCACCGTGTAATACGCAAAGATGGTATACTGGGCGAATACCGTTGGGAAGCCACACGCAAGAAAGGTATTATCGGTTGGGAGATGGCTAAGGCTTCAGGGTTTTAAACCCAGGTTTGTTTATCGGTATATTGCACTGTCCTCCTTGACAAAATATCTACAAACAAAATCCTCCTAATAGTTATGCACATAAAGTATCACTCTGAATTTAAAAATCCTCAACAAGATAAAGTTTGGTTTGAAAACTGGGTGAAACAGGTTGAGCACGTTAATCAAAAAACGTATACTCGCCTTGAGCTTGATACTGTGTTGGGCAAAACTGTAGTATGGGGACTGAATTCTGACCATCAAAATCTGGAAACGCTGGTTATCTTCCCAGGAGCACGTACATCCGTGTTGTTCTGGGATTTTGATAACAACCTGAATAATCTCGGCAAACCAGTGCGCTTGTTTTTGGTCGAGACTAATGGATTGCCCAACTCCAGCGATGGTGATACACCCGACATTAAATCAACTGATTATGGAACATGGGCTGCTGATATACTGAACAAATTAGGTATTGAACAAGCATACATTGCCGGTGCATCTTTTGGCGGATTAATCTGCATGAAGTTATGCATTACTAATCCCGAAAAAGTTAAAGCCGCATTTCTCTTAAACCCGGGTTGCCTCCAACCCTTCTCGCTTTCTTTCAAAAATTTGTATTACAACCTTCTGCCCATAATTGCTCCTTCACCCAAAAATGTAAAGAAATTTCTTGATACCGCGGTGTTTAGCAAACCCGAACACAGTCTTTCAGAAAGCAGTGAAAAACTCATCATCGATTATGAAGTCTTTGCCTTAACCCGTTATAAGGATAAAACACAAAAGCCTTATTACATGAACGATGAACTGAAGCAGATCAAAGTCGATACACACTTGTTTGTGGGTGATCATGATTTACTGTTTCCCTATAGTCAATCCATTGAAAACGCTAAAGCCAAGCTATCTTCCTTAAAGGATGTACTGGTATTTAAAAATGTGGGGCATGGAATTGAAACCTATTCAAAAGCAATTCAAGCTATTGGTGCCAGGCTATCTTTGTGATTTCTCTAAGCCTTTGTTGGTGTTCTTCACCAACAAAACCAAACACTTGAACAACTTGGTGAATGTAATGCTTCACTTCCCCTCCAACACCCTCACATACGCCTGCTTGTAATGCTTGATTAAATTCTTTCATCATGGCCGGAACTTTTGAACGTATTACCGTATAAATTCCACCCACTTGTTTACACACTTCCTACGCAACTTCCAGCAAGGTTGCTTTTGGAAAATCATTCGTTTCAACACTCTTCTTTTTTGACATACAATATTTCCTTTCTGAGTCAAAATGACTGTAACCGTCTTTTAAATCTAGAAATTTAATGACAAAACTTCCTGAAATGCGATCAAACTTTCAATGGACTTTGTTTTGTGCTTGGGTGCACGGAGAGACCTAATGATTATGAATTTCGAGAAATACACTATTAAATCGCAGGAAGCCCTGCAGAAGTCTGCCGAGATTGCCGTGGGTTTACAGCAACAGGCTATAGAACCCGGGCATATTCTAAAAGCCATCCTTGAAACGGATGAAAACGTTGCTTCTTATCTGGTGAAAAAACTGGCTATCAATAAAAACCTTCTGGATACCAAGCTGGAAGAATTGTTGCATTCCTATCCGAAAGTATCCGGACAACAGCCGTATTTATCTTCGGCCACTAACACCTTATTGCAGCAAGCTGAAAAAGAGCTTAGAGAGTTTAAAGATCAATACATTGCTGTGGAGCATTTGTTGCTGGCCTTACTGGCCGGAAAAGATAAGAGTGCTTCGCTATTGCGTGATGTTGGTTTTGAACGCACAGCACTGATAAAAGCAATAAAAGAGTTACGAGGCGGAAATGCCGTAACCGATCAAAATGCCGAAGCGAAATACAAATCGCTGGAGCGCTATTCAAAAAATTTAAATGAACTGGCGAAGAAAGGAAAAATTGACCCTGTAATTGGTCGTGATGACGAGATCAGGCGCGTGTTGCAAATTCTTTCGCGCAGAACGAAAAACAACCCCATCCTTTTAGGTGAACCTGGTGTTGGCAAAACCGCTATTGTGGAGGGATTAGCCCAACGTATTGTGAACGGTGATGTTCCGGAAAACCTGAAAACGAAAATCATTGTATCGCTGGATATGGGCTTGCTTGTAGCAGGCGCCAAATACAAGGGTGAGTTTGAAGAACGGTTGAAGGCTGTTATAAAAGAAGTAACCGATTCAGATGGGCAGATTATACTGTTCATTGACGAGATCCACACATTAATCGGTGCCGGTGGCGGTGGCGAAGGTGCCATGGATGCTGCCAACTTATTAAAACCAGCTTTGGCCCGTGGTGAACTTCATGCCATTGGTGCCACCACCCTTAAAGAGTATCAGAAATACATCGAAAAAGATAAAGCACTAGAGCGCAGGTTTCAATCTGTAATGGTGGATGAGCCCTCTCTTGAGGATTCCGTCTCCATCCTTCGCGGGATAAAGGATAAATACGAACTGCACCACGGGGTTCGCATAAAAGATGATGCCGTAATCTCGGCTGTGGAATTATCCAGTCGGTATATCAGTGATCGTTTTTTACCTGATAAAGCGATTGACCTAATGGATGAGGCCGCATCAAAATTAAGGTTAGAAATGGATTCCTTGCCGGAAGAGTTGGATGAACTGAACCGCAGAATTATGCAACTGGAAATTGAACGTGAAGCCATCCGAAGGGAAAAAGACAAAGAGAAAGAAAAAGTTTTGGGCAAAGAGATTGCCGACCTTTCTGAAGAACGTAATGCCCTGAAAGCTAAATGGGACAGCGAGAAAGAAGTTGTACAAGGCATTCAAAAACAAAAGGAGGTTATTGACAAACTGAAATTTGAAGCAGAACAAGCCGAAAAGGCTGGCGACTACGGCAAAGTGGCTGAGATCCGTTATGGTAAAATAACGGAGGCTGAAAAGCGTCTAAATGACTACCAGCATCAAATGAAGGAAATGCAGGGCGAGAAATCCTTATTGAAGGAGGAGGTAGACAGTGAAGACATTGCCGAGGTAGTAGCACGCTGGACCGGCATACCGGTTTCAAAAATGCTGCAAAGCGAGCGCGAGAAACTATTGCATCTGGAAGAAGAGCTGAGCAAGCGTGTGGCCGGACAGGAAGAAGCCATACAGGCATTAAGTGATGCTGTTCGCAGAAGTCGTGCGGGGCTGCAGGACCCGAAACGTCCGATTGGTTCGTTCATCTTTATGGGAACAACCGGTGTAGGCAAAACCGAATTGTCAAAAGCATTGGCAGAATACTTGTTCAATGATGAGCACGCTATGGTTCGTATTGACATGAGTGAGTATCAGGAGCGTCACAGTGTAAGCCGATTGATTGGCGCACCTCCGGGCTATGTTGGGTATGATGAAGGCGGTCAGTTAACAGAAGCCATCCGAAGGAAACCCTATTCGGTCATTCTGCTGGATGAAATCGAGAAAGCCCATGCCGATGTGTTTAACATTCTGCTTCAGGTGCTGGATGATGGAAGGTTAACGGACAACAAAGGTCGTGTAGCCAACTTCAAGAATACGATCATCATTATGACCACTAACATCGGATCGCACATCATCCAGGAGAATTTTGAAAAAATAACCGATCAGAATTACTTCGATGTGGTAGAAGATACGAAAGGTGAAGTACTGGCGTTACTTAAAAAGACGGTGCGCCCTGAGTTTATTAACCGGATTGATGAGATTATTATGTTCCGTCCGCTGAGCCGGAAAGACATTCGCAAGATTGTTGACATTCAGGTTAACCTTGTTTGCAAAAGGCTGGAAGAGGCTGGAATTAGAATCGAGGTATCAGCTGAGGCCCGTGAACGACTGGCTAAAATCGGTTACGACCCTCAATTTGGTGCGCGGCCTTTAAAACGGGTAATGCAGCGTGAAATTTTAAATGAACTCTCCAAACAGATACTGTCGGGAAAAGTTCACAAAGACTCGATAATTTATGTTGACCTCAAAAATGAAAATGAATTCGTTTTTGAGAACCTTGAGGCCGATGCCATTGTTAAAGAGATAGATTAAGGATTGGTAATTCTCCGTGCCGGGCAATCCGGCAAGTCCCCTCCGGAGGAATTCTGCGAAAGCAAGGATTGAGGGTTTGGTTAGAGGGGTTTGGTTGAATGCCCCGCTTGGGAAACCGGGCGGGGTTTTCTTTTGCTTATCCCTGAATGAAAAGTTTTCCATCTTTGCGTGAAATTTCGTGCTATGAGAAAACTTACAAAATCAATCCTTTGTGGACTTTTGCTATTCCTTATCATACCAGAAGTATCAGGTCAAGGTGATATTTCACCGTCACCATACTTTTCATACGGAAAAGGACTTGGCATCATTTCGCCTGACAGCCTGTTCATGCTGAACATCAGGTTCCGTCTTCAAAACAGGGTTGGATTGATTACCCAGGGAGATGATGACCTCTCTATCGACCGGGTAGAGGCTCGGGTGAGACGACTACGCCTTCGGTTTGACGGATTCATTTATACGCCTAAACTTTATTATTTAATTCAACTCGCCTTTACACGGGCCGACATGGACTATGATGTTACGGGCTTTCCGAATATCGTTCGCGATGCTATGATCATCTACAGTGTTAATAAGAATTTTTCTATCGGATTGGGACAAACAAAACTTCCAGGCAACCGCCAACGCGTTAACTCCTCCGGTGACCTTCAGTTAGTCGACCGATCCATTGTTAATTCAACATTCAATATTGACCGCGACTTCGGCATCCAATTGTATTACAATAATGATATACGAGGATTTAGTTATGTCTTGCGCGGAGCAATTTCATCAGGCGAAGGAAGGAATATTAATTCTACTGATAACGGACTCGCCTACACCGGGCGTGTTGAATTATTACCCTTTGGTCGCTTCACAAACGGAGGTGATTACTTCGAAGGTGACCTGGCTCGTGAAAAAAAACCTAAAATCTCCATGGGTACAACGTATTCCTCCAATCAAAACGCAACCCGTACAGGTGGTCAGCTGGGCACTTTTCTATATGCACCCCGGGATATTGAGACGTTCATGATTGATTTTCTTTTTAAATATCAAGGATGGGCGTTTGAAACTGAATTACTGAAACGCAACTCCATAGACCCTATCACCACAAACAACGATGGTGATGAGCGCTATGTTTATGTTGGCCAGGGTGAAAATTATCAGGCCAGCTATCTCTTTAAAAGTAACTACGAAATAATCGGTCGATTTTCCCGCGTTCTACCCGATGATGATATTCAACTTTTAACACCACAACTTAAACAATATACCTTGGGTGCTTCCAAGTATATTCGTGGTCACCGCTTAAAACTGCAGACCGATATCACGTATGAGAAAAACCAATGGCTACAGGGTACAAATGCTGACGCAAACTATTGGCAACTAAGGTTCCAGATTGAAGCAGGTATCTAAAAGTTAAAGTCTTTCTACACCTAAGCCGGGTTTATCTGAACAATACATTATTCCCTCTTTTAAGATAAATCCGCCAAGTACTACATCCTGTGCAAGATCAAGACTACCATCCAGATCAATATATTTGGTATTTGAGCAGGCAAAGGCTGCATGCAGGGCCGCTGTTATGCTGATAATACTTTCATCATTACAGCCCCAGAATAAATCAATTCCTTCCTGTAAAGCGATGTCGGCAATTTTTAATCCTTGTGTAATACCTCCGCATTTCATCAGCTTAATATTGAAAATGCCGCAGGCACGAGGTGGTTTAACAAGATTAAGAGCATCCTTTGGAGAGATCAAGGATTCATCAGCGGCTATTACTTCCCTTACTTCATCGGGCAATGCCTTCATTTCCTGAATGGCCTTAGCCGGAAGTGGTTGCTCAATCAATTCGATTTTTAAGTGCTTGGTTTTTTGGTAAAATTCAATGGTTTGCTGTGAGTCGTACCCCTGGTTAGCATCAATTCGAATGGCATAGCCATAACCAAACTGTTCACGCATTTTAACCATACGTTCAATATCCTCTGCCAAATCCTTACCCAGTTTTACCTTTATTGCCTTAAAGCCTTGCTTCAGGTATTCACCACTCTCTTTCAGGGTTTCAGTAACATTCTTGATCCCGATGGTATTTGAAGTAGGCATGCTCTGAATTTTTTGCCCGAGGTATTTAACCAACGGAACGCCCAGAAATTTTGTAAAGGCATCGTACAAGGCAATATCAATGGCGGCACGGGCAGCAGGATTCTTCGGAAATTTCTGCCAGGCTTCATGGGTGAGTTGATTCATTTCACGAATATCGCGGCCAATCAAAAACTCCAGATTTTTTTCCTGTAAGGCCTCCAACGTTTGGGTAAGATTCTCGCCTACTACATATTCACTGGGGTTACCGGAGCCTAAGCCAGTCATTCCATTATCTAGTGTAATTTCGACAAACGCATTGCGAACTTCATCAACGGTTTTGAAGGCTATGGTATACGGTTTGGTATTACCCAGGTCGGCACTCCAGACTTTAATATTTTTAATTTTCATAATTACAGGTTAAGTAAGCATTATGATTTGTTCTTCCTGATCAAATCAGCAAAAACACTAACCAGCCGGTCAACCCCATCTTCCAGAGGAAGAACAACAGGAATATTCAATTCAGATTCGGTCTGATTAGCCCAACTTCGCGCTTCGTCTGTTTTCATTTTCATGGTATTAACCGTAATACCCACAGTTCTGGCACCATAAATCTTAATCAGGTCAATTTCATCTTTAACAGATGGTATATACGCAGGGTAATATTCCATATCCTTATACTGCTTGCGCGATGGGTTATGTTGCAAAACCACAATGTCAGCATCGGCAGAAACAATCCACTCGGCACCCGCAGGCCCACTGGGATTTCGTAATGCGGATTGCCCCTCTATAAACATGATATCCGGTTTTACATCCTGATAACATTGCCATACGGCATGTTCCATTTCACCGGAGATAAAATCATTTAACGTTGAGTCGAAAATAAAACCATACTTCGCGCCTTGCATCCAGCCGGTTTGGCCTGTATAAATCATTTCCGCCTTGTATCCGGCTTTTGTCATGGCTTCGGTTAGAATCCGGGAGGTTGTTCGCTTACCTAAGGCACAATCGGTGCCCAATACAGCTACCTTAACCGACTTAACTTCCTTTATTTTTCCATTCCAGAAATGAAGATCCTTAAACCTCTTTGGCTTACGAACATCGATAATCTCCAATCCCTTTTTATCGGCCAATGCTTTCAGGTCTTCATGGTCGGAAACATAATCGTGCAAGCCATTTACAATGCTGAGATTATGATTTAAGGCCTCCACAAGTAAGTCATGGAGTGAATCGGGGATTACACCACCTTTGGTCGCCACACCAATTACACAATACTGTGCCTTTTCACCCGAAACTTTGATAAAATCAGGAATAGAGGCATATACCGGCAAGTTTCGATGCTTTCCGTCAAGCACTTCACCGGCATCCTTACCAGCCGATTTGTGGTCGACAATACCTAAAATATTGAATCGCTCCGTACCCCTGATAAGTCCGTGTGCGGTTTTGGCGTTACTGCTGTCGAGATAACCACCTGTAATGACAATAGCGTTGCTTTTTTTCATAATATTTAAAGGCACGAAAATTGAACTATAATCAAGAGTTTTCAAAGGCATTCGGGGTGGTTTTCATTAATTTTGTTAAAAAGGAGGTTGATATGAAAGGTTTATTGATGAGTTTGCTTTTCCTAAGTGTTTCGTGCTTATCGGCACAAACACTACAGGGAACGTGGCAGGTGGTGAAACACAGCAATTGCATGGGTAATGAATTGGGCGACCCCTCTGAAACAGAGGAAGAATTGCTGGAAAGCATGGCTTCCCTCTCAGGCAATGCCCCTAAAACTATAACCTTCAATACGGATGGATCGGGCGAAGAGAACTGGCGCTCACGTGGAAAGAAAAAATCATCTTCAAAAGAAAAATTTCTATACCGCTATACCGATGAAGCTCTTTATCTGCTGGACAAGAAATCACGTTTAATTACAGATACTTTTCTGGTAGAGGAACTCACCACCACATCCCTTAAAATGTTCAATAAAGATCGTTCTTGTGAGCGACTGGAACTTGTTCGTGTAAGGTAAGTATGCAGACTTCCATTGAAAAAAAAGATGTCCGTAAACTTTCGTTGGATGAACTCAAAGATTTTTTCACTCAACGCGGTGAAAAATCCTTTCGGGCACAACAGGTATACGAATGGCTCTGGAAAAAATCGGCAAAAGATTTTGACCAGATGACAAACCTGTCGATTAGCACACGTGAGTTATTGAAAGAACATTTTACCATTAATCACATTAGGGTTGATAATATGCAGCGCAGTGAAGACGGCACCATTAAAAATGCTGTTAAACTGTATGATGACTTGATCGTTGAGTCCGTTCTGATCCCAACAAAAGATCGGATTACTGCGTGCGTTTCCTCACAAGTTGGTTGTAGCCTGGACTGTAAGTTTTGTGCTACGGCCCGGTTAAAGCGAATGCGAAATTTATCCCCCGATGAAATCTATGATCAGGTAGTAGCCATCAAACAACAAGCTGAGCTATTTTTTAATCGTCCGCTCACCAACATAGTATTTATGGGCATGGGTGAACCATTACTGAATTACGCTAATGTGCTTGAAGCCATTAATAAGATTACGTCACCCGATGGATTGAACATGGCTTCCAAACGTATCACCTTATCTACCGTGGGCATAGCCAAAATGATTAAGAAAATGGCCGATGATGACGTGAAATTTAACCTTGCTGTTTCTCTTCATGACGCTATCAATGAAACTCGCTCAGCCATTATGCCTATTAACGAAACCAACCCGCTGGAAGAACTTGCCGAGGCATTGATATACTGGTATAAAAAAACGAAACGAAAAGTTACCTACGAATACGTTGTTTGGAAGGGGATTAATGACACACCGGAGCACGTTCAGGCGCTTGTAAAATTCTGCAAACATATTCCTTGCAAAGTAAACCTGATTGAATACAACCCGATTGATGAAGGGGAATTCCAACAGGCTTCACCTGAAGCCGTTCAGCTATACCAGACAACGTTAGAAAGAAATGGCATCATCGCGCGTATTCGAAAAAGTCGTGGCAAAGATATTGATGCCGCTTGTGGGCAACTAGCTAACAAATCATAATTGATTTTATTATTATTGCATTAACTTCGAATACAAAAAACTAGAAGTATGAAAGTGAATTCCAAGCTACTACTTCTCATAGTTTCCTTGTGCGGTATTTTAACCATACTCTCCTTCCGCTATAATTCCTTTTTCGACCTAGTCGCAACAACACTTAAACGGTACACTGAAGAATATCCACAGGAAAAAATTTATTTGCATATAGACAAACCCTATTATACCGCTGGAGAAATCATCTGGCTGAAAGCTTATCTGGTAGCTGGTTCCCATCATGAACCCTCTACTTTCAGTAAGGCTATTCTGGTTGACCTGATTAATCAGGATGGTCAGCTCACGTTTGAAATAAAACTAAGCGCTGACCAAGGATTTGCGGAAGGCCAAATCAATCTGCCGGATACTTTACATTCGGGCAACTACGCGTTACGTGCGTACACTTCATGGATGCGCAATTTCAACAATGCATTCTTCTTCGAAAAAGAAATCAAGATATGGAACCCGGGGGCAAAACTATCCAACCAAATTGCAGAAAATAATATGCAACTGGATCTCCAGTTTTTCCCGGAAGGAGGTAATTTGGTTGAAGGTATCCGGAGTAGAGTAGGTCTGAAAGCCATTGGTGCCGATGGTTATGGAAAAGAAGTGAAGGGCATTATTATTGATCAGCAGGGCACATTCATCACCGCGTTCGAGAGCAACCCGTTGGGCATGGGGGCTTTTGAATTTGTACCGGAAGACGGAGTAACGTATTTCGGCAAACTGGAAAAAGAAGATGCACAACCTTTTCCTTTACCACAAGCTTCGAAAACTGGCTTCGTACTTAACATAACCGAATCGCATGAACATGGTGATGTGCTGATCCGCATTCAAACCAACGAAGCAACACTAAATAAAAGTGTTGCCTTGATTGCACAATGTAGAGGTGTATTAGAATATATCTTACAACCTGATCTCAGCGATAACTTCGCACTAATCAGGGTTCCAAAAGACAAGCACTTGAACGGCATTACCCAGTTTACCCTGTTCAACGGTCAAGTTCCGGTGGCCGAACGGCTGATGTTCATTGATCAGGAAGAACAAGTTACACTGGAGATAACTCCGGACAAAAAAGTATACAGTCCTCGTGAGAAAATAACGCTTCGCATTAAAGCTACGGACAAGAATAACCAACCAGTCCAGGGCAATTTTTCATTGTCCGTATTGGACGCTAAACAAATGCTACTTAATCCTAATGCCGAACACATAACAGCCAACCTGTTGCTCTCCTCAGAGCTGGTAGGCCTTATTGAAAATTCTGGTTATTACTTCAACCCGGAGAATGAAGACCGTAAACAAGCGCTGGATGCACTGCTGCTCACCCAGGGATGGAGAAGGTTTGTCTGGCAAGACATTCTGGCCGGCAAATGGCCCGCGTTAAACTATCCGATTCAACAAGGCATTAATCTCACCGGAACCTTGCAGGATGTACTTAGCAAAAAGCCCATTGCTGATGGAAAGGTTACTCTCCTGTCCAACAATCCACACCTGGTTTTTTTGGAGGCAATCTCCGGGAAAGATGGCCGGTTTGCCTTTCATAATCTACAGTTTTATGATACGGCCGATATCTTTTTGCAAGGCACCAATAAACGCAACCGCAAAACAGTGATTTTCGAAATCGATCCACTTGATAAACCAACTTTCGGACGGACGGTGCAGCCATTAGCCCTGCAGCTAACCGACTACGAAAAAAATTACCTCGAGCGTAGCAGCGAGCGCCAGCAGATTGACGCCAGTTATACTTTCGATGAGAGGGTAATCATTCTCGATCCCGTTGATGTATTAGGTGAACATATGTCGGATGAACCATTTAAAATTTATGGGAAAGGAAGTCGAACGATACGGACCTCCGAAATTCCGGGGGCTGAGACATTTTTTCATCCCTATCAATATCTGCAAGGTCGTGTAGCAGGGGTTCAAGTTGTTCAAAATGGACCGTACTGGAATATATCCATAAGAGGTTCTGCCTATTCATCAGTAGGAGCTGGCACTAAACCACTCATTATGATAGATAACATTCCGATAGAATCTTCATCTCTTGAATCAATAAATCCCCTGGGGTCAATTAATCCCAGGGACATTGAATCCATTGAAATTTTTAGAGGGCCCGAGGCCGCCATTTTCGGTGCTTCAGGCGCCAATGGCGCCATCCTGTTTTATACAAAAAGGGGAAAGTACAGGCCAGTTACTCGGGAGGGTGCCATTACATTTACATCGATCGGATTTCAGGCTCACCGGGAATTCTATTCGCCCCGTTATGATGTCAAGCAACCTAGGCACATCAAACCCGATTACCGGGCCACCATTTACTGGAATCCGAACATCGTGACAGATTCGTTGGGTAATACAACACTTGATTTTTTTACCAATGACAACGAGAGCATTATGATGGGAGTTTTAGAGGGATTGAGCTTTCGGGGTCAGCCGGCAACAGCACGATTTAGTTACCAGGTAGAGAAAAGATGATTGGTTCACTTGTATCAGTCCGCATTAAAAAAAATAGCATTGTTGCCCGGATAAGAAAAAGTCGTGGCAAAGATATTGATGCCGCTTGCGGACAGTTGGCGAATAAATCCTAGATTCAGGACTTCTTACTCGCATTAAAGAGTTTCTCCTTCTCATCTTTGGTCAGGCTTTCGTAGCCCTGATCGGATATTTTATCGAGAATGGCGTCAATCTCTTCCTGCGAAGCTTTGCTGGCTGACTTTTTCGAAGGCCTTGATTTACGGGCTTCTTCACTTCTGTACGTAACCTTCACTTTTGGTTTTTCTTTGACTAAATCTTTAAACCAGTCCAATGTAGCAGTTATCCAACCACCCCAGTTAATGCCTGCCTGCAACTGTTTGATATAAATCAAACCCATTAATGCACCCCCCAGGTGAGCTACGTTACCGCCCAAATTAATTCCTTGTCGTACATAAAGCAGCGATAACACCACGTAAAACATCGCGATGTATTTTATTTTTACGGGGCCAAAAAACAACAGGTAAAAAGTATAATTCGGCAACAGTACAGCCGTACCAACCACAATTGCATAAATAGCACCTGATGCACCCACCATACCGGCATTGCCAAAAAAGCCAGGGCTGATATTATAGATAAGCAGGTAAGAGATGCCCCCGGTTAGTCCACCCAAAATGTAAAGGGCAACCAATTTATCACTGCCCAGGTATTCAACAAACACGCGGCCAAACCAGTACAACACCAGCATGTTAAAAAGGATGTGAAAAATATCCCACATGCTGTGGGCAAACATATAAGTGATTAACGTCCATGGGCGGGAAAAGAATTCGGAGATACCTGATGGTATAGTAAACTGTTTGTAAACAAAATTGAAAACGAATTCAATTCCGCCTATCCAACTGAATAGATCAAGAACAACAAACACCAGGAATATCGTCACGTTGATGATGATCAACTGAACGTGTGCGTTGTTGTGCCGTTGAAATGCGCTTTTAAATTCGTCAAACATTGTTTTGCACTAATAATATGAACCGCCCTGGCCGCGCCACACTTTGATCAGAATAAACGCTACCACTATTCCCCCCAGGTGAGCAAAATGAGCCACGTTTCCGCTTCTATCCATAATAAATGTTAATCCAAATAAAAAGAATACAAGGTATTTAGCCTTAATGGGAATTGGCGGAATTAGCAACTGCACCTCCATATTAGGAAACAACATGCCAAACCCCATTAACACCCCATAAATTGCCCCGGATGCCCCCAACATTATTCCGCCACCACCTCCAAAAAACAAATCAATTAATACGCTAAAGGCAGCTGCACCAACACCGGTTATTATATAAAATAATAAAAACCGCTTAGACCCCCAGAAGGTTTCAAGAATAGGGCCGGTAAAAGAGAGCATAAGCATATTGAAGAAGATATGCATAAAGCCTCCGTGCGCAAACATATAGGTAAATAACTGGTAGGGCTGGAAGCAGTCGGTGCGAACATTAAACAATGCCAGGTATGCGGTAACAGCATCTTGCCGGTATGAAAGGGAAACTCCAAAACAGCTGCCTACATCAACTACGGGTGACACCATTTGACCAATGAATACGATTGCATTGATCATTAACAAATTTCTGACAACGGGGGTGAGATTAAACATGCAGCGGTACGGTAAAGCGGTTAATTACGTTTAAAATACATTCCAATTCTGGCCAAATCTAAAATAAAATACGTTGTTTCCCCATCAGGTGAATAACCGGGGGCTTTACACAACAGCAAACTCTCGACCAATGATTTCATCTCCTCTGCAGTAAGTTTGTCTCCGATTTTCAAAGCTGCACGCTTGGCAAGCGCCCGTGCTAAATTCTCCCGTATCGGTAGAGACAATTCCGATTGATTGAACTTAAATTGTTCTATCAGGCCTTCAAACAAGGCCTTTTCGTTACCGGAAGAAATACCGGAAGGTATACCATTGATCACCAATGTGTTTTTTCCAAACACCTCAAAGCGAAAACCGAGGCCCTTTATTTCATGTTCCATTTCCATAATCAAGGCAAAATCAGCCGCATGAAAGGAAACCGTTTGCGGAAACAAACTTTGCTGGCTCTCGCCTGTATTATTTGTCAGGCGATGTAAAAATTTCTCAAACAACACGCGCTCATGGGCAGCTTGCTGATGAATCACCATTAATCCGTTTTTAACCTGTCGAAGAATGTAGTTATTATGTAACTGAAATAAGGGTTCGTAAACTGTTTTTGCAAGATGCTCTTCCTGCTTCGTTTGAAGAAATTCAAGTTCCTTGGGCGACAAGTCCTGATTCGAGGTAATTCCTGACAGTCCCTCTCCTTCAAAAAGTTTTTCCCATTGTTGCAGATTGGATCGTTGAAAAGAAGTTTGAAACCTCTCTTCAAAGTAAACTTCACGAGCTGCATCCGTAGAGGTGCCACTTAATTTTGAAATAATGTTTACATCTTCAGCAAAATCAAGTGCAGGTGTAAGGTTATGTGCACCCAATGCCTGGCGAACAGCCGAGCGAACAACAGCATACACGGCACGCTCATCATCAAATTTTATTTCTGTTTTGGTAGGATGAACATTGACATCAATATGTTTTGGATCGATTTCAATAAACAAAACATAAAAAGGAAAAGAGTTCTCCGTTACCAAACCTTCAAACGCATTCATTACGGCATGGTGCAGATAGTTGCTGCGGATAAACCGGTTGTTGACGAATAGAAATTGCTCGCCACGTGATTTACGTGCAAACTCTGGCCGGCCAATATACCCGGTAACTTTTACATAGTCTGTCTCTTCCGTGCAGGGAGCCAGTTGCTCCTGGTAAGCTTTACCGAATACATTGACAATACGATGACTGAGCTTACCCTGAGGTAAATCATAAATCAACTCATCACCCTGAACAAGAGAAAGTGAAATTTCAGGATTGGCTAATGCCAATCGCTGAAACTCATCAATAATGTGCTTAAGTTCAACCGGATTGGATTTTAAAAAATTTCGCCTGGCAGGAATGTTATAGAATAGATTTTTAACACTAATACTGGTGCCTTTATCACACGCAACAACTTCCTGCCGCTTTACTTCCGAGCCCTCTACGATCAACAGCGTGCCCAACTCTTTATCGGCTTGCCTGGTTTTCATTTCCAGTTGTGAAACAGCCGCGATAGATGCCAGCGCCTCTCCGCGAAAGCCCATGGTACGGAGGGTAAATAAATCCTCAGCCTTTCTGATTTTTGATGTGGCGTGCCTTTCCAAACTCATTCGGGCATCCGTTTCTGACATTCCTGTGCCGTTATCAATAACCTGAATTAGACCTTTACCTGCATCTTTCACCACCAGCCTGATCGTATTAGCCCCTGCATCAATTGCGTTTTCCATCAACTCTTTAACAGCAGAAGCTGGGCGCTGCACCACTTCACCGGCAGCAATCTGGTTAGCTATAGAATCGGGTAAAAGCTGAATAATATCGGACATGATCGGCTTACGTCTGCTTGCGGAAAAATCTGACCCAGATATAAAATGGAATAATTAATGCTAAAAAGTAAACCGAAGTGTTGCCATAGTGGAGATAAGCCATCACCCATATTACCAATATAGTAATGATAACCAATCGTAAGATATTGGCTGAGGGATCAAAATTTTTGGTTTGCTTGCTTCGTGCTGCCCTGAATGACCCGGCAATACGGGCTCGGTATTCATTGGCCACAATCTCTTCTTCATTTTTCAATCTTAACTCACGTTGTATACGCTCCTCCCGCTCCCTTCGTTCTTCATCCAGTGGATCATAATGTCGGGGCGCAAAATTAAATCTTCTGTGCTTGGGTATCCGCGTAAATAAAGAAGGAATTTTCATTGCTGGAAATATTTGATTGCCTTTGATGTAATGCAACTTTTTAAGCTGCGTCACCATTATTTTATTTGGTACTAAATCTGGTTAATTTAAAGGCTTACAAAAATGCCTCTATTCAGCTTCAATTACAAAAAAGCAAACAGCCCACACAATAAAAAAGTTTGGTTGGCTCTCTGGCTTGTTTGCCTTAGTGTTTTACAGGTTTTTAGCCAAAACACGAGGGAGAAATGGGTCGATAGCGTATTTCAAAATCTATCGTTTGAGGCCAAAATAGGCCAGCTTATAATGATGCCGGTTGACGCCTATGCTGAAGATTCAGAAAAAGATAAACTACTGAACCTGGTTAACAACTATGGAATTGGGGGGGTTGTGTTGACACGTGGTGGACCAGTAACACACCAGCAGCTTCTTAAAGAACTACATGCCCAGTCTGCTGTACCTCTGCTGGTGGGACTAAATGCGGAAGAAGGACTAGGCTCAACACTGGACAGCACCCTGGTATTTCCACAAACCTTGATGTTGGGGGCGATACAGGATGACAGCTTGCTATTTTATTTTGGTGATGAGGTTGGCCGACAGCTCAAAGCACTAGGTATCCATATTACGTTTGCCCCAACTGCCGATTTGAGTACAACCTTCAAGACGGATGATTTGGTTAACCATACTTTTGGCGAGAATCCAATACGTGTAGCCAATGCAGCCGTGTTGTATATGAAGGGCCTTCAGCATGCCGGTATTATTCCCGTAGCTAAACATTACCCCCACTACGGGCTTAAGGTTACCGGGTACACTAAAGGTGTCCCGATAATGGGCCTTGCCCAAGATAATAAACAATCGCTATATCCACTTAAGCAATTGATTGACAATGGATGCCCGGCTATTCTATCTTCCTATATCCACGATCCGATTTTCCCCGATCGGAGAAAAATAACCAGAAAGAAAAAAAGAATTGTTCCGGAAGCACTACCTACATTATATACAGCGGACTACCTGAAAAGAAATTTCAACTTTCAAGGACTGGTTTTTAGTTACGTACCCGATGTAAAAGTATTACTCAGGAAATATCAACCTGGTGATTCAGAGATTTATGCTTTTCTGGCCGGAAACGATATTCTGCTATTTCCACAAAACATTGCTGCCACTGTTCGGAAACTCCGAAGGCAAATAAAAAAGAACCCAGCCTTGTTAGCACAACTTGACGTGCGTGTAAAAAAAGTGCTTGCATTCAAGTACAATGCGGGGTTACCTGCTGACGATCCACAGGATCCTGAGAATTTGTACGAAAAACTCAACACCATTGAGGCCCGCGTGCTCAGGCGTGATCTTTACGAAAAATCAGTTTCAATTGCATTTGATGATCAGGAAATTTTACCGATAAAAATTCTGGAGAACACATCCTTCGCATCCCTTTCCATTGGTGAGCGTAAAGAAAATGAATTCAGCAGTTATCTTTCGCGTTACGCACCCTTCGATCATTTTCAGTTTCATCAGTCAGATGAGGATACAACACTGCTTATTGAAGAACTTAAAAAGTACAATGTAGTAGTAGCCGCTGTATTCCTGACCAGTTCAGGCTTAGTTTCTGAATACCCGGCACTGCTCGATGAATTGGCAAAACATACAAAAGTAGTGGTCTGCAATTTCGGGCCACCATCAAAACTTAGTTTGTTCACCGGACCTAAAACCATAGTACAAGCTTTTGTTGACGATGCACTGATGCGCAGAACAGTGCCACAGATTTTGTTTGGCGGATTGAACGCCAGCGGAAAACTTCCTCTTTCAATAAATGATAAAATTGCTGAAGGGTCAGGAAAATCCACTCCTATGTTGGGAAGATTGTCGTATTCTTTGCCAGAGACAGTTGGCATGAGCAGTCAATCATTGGAAAGAATTTCAGCTATTGTTCGTGAAGCCATCGAAACACAAGCAACACCGGGGTGCCAGATTCTGATTGCTAAAAATGGAAAAGTGATCTACGAGAAATCCTTCGGGTGGTATACTTACGATAACACACAGCCGGTAACAGACGAAACTATTTACGACCTGGCCTCCATGACCAAGGTTTTGGGTACACTTCAATCGGTTATGTTTTTATATGATCGCGGACTGATTGATGTCAATCGTAAAGTTTCATACTACCTTCCTGAACTTCGATCGACCAATAAAAAGGATGTAAACCTTAAAGATGTACTCACACACCAGGCGGGGTTACTTGCCTTTGTTCCGTTGTGGCCGCAGACCACGAAAAATGAAAAAGAGTTTTTGCCCTACTACTATAATCCTGTACGCACTGAAAAATACTCTTTGCAGGTTTCTCCAAATTTATTCGCTGCACCGGTTATCCGTGATTCCTTATGGAAGTGGACCTTTGAATCGCGAATGATTGAAAAGCCTGCGCGAACTCCCTATACGCTGCGGTATAGCGACATTGGCTTTTGGTTAATGCACAGACTATCCGAGAAATTACTCAATCAACCTATGGATGATTTCTTATGGCAGAATTTATTCGAGCCGATAGGAGCAAGCACCACAGGATACAATCCGCTAAATCGCTTCCCTGTCTCTCGCATAGCGCCCACCGAATACGATAAAATCTTCCGCAAAGACATGATCCACGGCACCGTACACGATGAGCGTGCCGCCATGATGGGTGGTGTTGCCGGGCATGCCGGATTATTCAGCACAGCCCATGATGTTGCCAAAATAGGGCAAATGCTATTACAAAAAGGCTATTATGGTGGGTATCAATACCTCAAGCCAGAAACTGTTGAACTGTTTACTGCCAAACAGTTTGAAAACAGCCGGAGGGGACTGGGCTGGGACAAGCCCATTCAAAGTGATTGGGCCACCCCTGCTTCACTCTTCTCATCCCCCCGAACGTATGGCCATACGGGGTTTACAGGCACGTGTATCTGGATAGATCCGGAATTTGAGCTGGTTTATGTATTCTTGTCAAACCGGGTTTATCCTGACCGTAGCACTAAACTAATTACGACCAATATTCGTTCTCGGATACAAGACGTTATTTATCAATCCATATTTGATTATTGTCAATACCCAAACCCATTCCTGTGGAGCAAATCAAGATAGGCATAGTATGTTACCCAACGTTTGGCGGTAGCGGAGTAGTGGCTACTGAACTGGGCAAAGCATTAGCCCAAGAGGGGCACAAAGTTCATTTTATAACCTATTCACAACCCAGCAGACTGGATTTTCTGAATGAGAATATATTCTACCACGAAGTAGAGTTCAGATCATACCCATTATTTGAATATCCGCCTTATGAACTGGCGCTGGCCAGCAAAATGGTGAGTGTCGCCATGAATGAAAAACTCGATCTGCTTCATGTTCACTATGCCATTCCGCATGCCTCGGCAGCGTACATGGCCAAGCAAATACTAAAAACACAAGGTATAGTTATGCCCGTAGTAACTACCCTGCACGGAACGGACATTACGCTGGTGGGTAAAGACGCATCGTACGAACCGGTGGTTACTTTTAGCATCAATCAATCAGACGGAGTTACGGCTGTATCAGAAGATCTGAAAAGAGAAACCTTCGAGCACTTCAAAATCACAAACGAAATAGAGGTGATTCCGAACTTCATTGATCTTGCTAAATTCAAAAAGCAAAAAAAAGATCATTTTAAACGAGCCATTTGCCCGGAAGGAGAAATGTTGGTTGTGCATACTTCCAATTTCAGAAAAGTGAAGCGTATTGGCGATGTTATTAAAGTATTCTATAATATTCAAAAAGAAATACCAGCCAAACTACTGATGATCGGTGATGGCCCTGAACGGGTTGGCGCAGAACAACAATGCCGTGATCTTGGAATCTGTGACAATATTCGATTCCTCGGAAAACTTGAAGCGGTAGAGGAGGTTCTCTCCGTTGCCGATTTATTTTTAATGCCCTCTGAAAAAGAAAGTTTTGGTTTGGCAGCCCTGGAGGCAATGGCGTGCGAAGTGCCGGTAATCTCATCCAACACAGGCGGAATACCCGAACTGAACATTCAGGGTGTAACCGGCTTTATGAGTAACGTTGGCGATACGGAAGACATGACACGCAAAGCATTGTTTGTTCTTGACAAAAAGAATCTGCCGAAATTCAAAGAAAATGCTCTGAACCGGGCAAAAGAATTCGACATCAGCCGTATACTTCCCCGATATGAAGACTATTACGTTAAGATTATCGAGAAAACCAATGTAAAAGTAATTCGTTAAAATACTGGTTGAGTGTCAGTTATTATTTTTGAAGAAATATGGAGGCGATGACAGAAGTAACACCAAAAAACAAAGGAACTAAACAGCTCTTCAAAAATCCTGTTCTCGAAAAACTTACACGAACGCACATTTCTGTGCCCCTCATAATATTTTTTACCTACGCAGCAGCATTACTTTACTGGAGCATTACGCATACTGAACTTAATCCATTATTAACAACTACACTTTTTTTTGTAGGATGGCTGGCCTTTACATGGGTGGAGTATAATGTGCATCGTTATGTTTTTCATATGCGTGCACACACGGAAAAAAGAAAGGAATTACAGTATACGTTACACGGTGTCCACCATGAATATCCGAAGGATAAGGAAAGACTGGCCATGCCCCCCGTGCTAAGCATAACCATTGCCACCGTGCTTTTACTTTTGCTTCGTTTAGTTATGGGTGATTTTGTATTTGCCTTTTTACCGGGTTTTCTGGTTGGATATGCCAGTTACCTGGGGGTACATTACATGGTGCATGCCTGTCAACCACCTAAAAACTTTCTAAAAGCACTTTGGGTAAACCATAGCATTCACCACTATAAGGATGGGGAAATTGTATTTGGGGTGTCATCACCCCTATGGGACTATATCTATCGTACAATGAAAGAAAAGCCTAGAATCTCGTAGAAGACGGATTTCTTAATACCAAAAAAGCCACCCTTTTACCTTGGGTGGCTTTTTTTGATTGCCTGGGTGTAGGCTAATCAGATTTTTGTTTCTTTAACCTCCGGCTGCTTTACAGGCTTCTTGGCATACGTGGCACACGTATAGGATGAGCAAGAGCCTAAAAAAAGCGCCAAAAGGCTTAAAACCAGTACAGACTTTTTCATAGCACTATTGTTTAATTGTTGATCAAAAATAGGCCGTGCAGACCTTGAAATATTTCCTTAATCACGGATTATATTACGTAGGTTCAAAAAATTAAGTTCCAAAAAAGAAACAGAATCCCTGAATTTAGGGTTTAAAAGGAATCTTTCACTAAATCTATGTTAGGCTACCGATTCAGTCAGTACACTCCCCCTCCAGAAAAGGCCAACAGTGATTTTGAACGCCTTTTGAAAATATTCATGCAACTGGCCCTCATTACCTCAGGTAATGTTGCTGAAGCCCTGCAATGGCTTACTGAACTGGATAAGCAATACAAACTAACTACCGATAACTACGGTATCGGTGATTTTATTGAGCAGCTTAAGCGCGAAGGCTACATTGATGATAAAGGGCCTAATGGTGAGTTCTCCCTTAAAGCCCGGAGTGAACAGAATATCCGAAAATCAGCCCTGGAAGAAATTTTCGGAAAGTTAAAGAAAACAAAAGGTGGAGATCACAGCACTTTTCACAGTGGCCGGGGCGATGAACAAACCACCGAGCGAAGAGATTATGAATTCGGTGATACGCTGGAGCAAATATCAATAACCGATTCACTCAGAAATGCTCAAATCAATCATGGGTTAGATAACTTCTTCATGACCGAAGAGGATTTGGAGGTAATAGAAAGTGAATACAAATCGCAAACCTCAACCGTTCTCATGATCGATATCTCCCACTCTATGATTCTGTACGGTGAGGATAGAATAACACCGGCAAAAAAGGTTGCTATGGCGTTGGCGGAACTGATCACTAAAAAATATCCAAAGGATACACTCGACATTATTGTCTTCGGAGATGATGCCTGGCAAATTGAAATCAAAGACCTGCCCTACCTGCAAGTTGGTCCGTACCATACCAATACAGTAGCGGGGCTAGAGCTGTCGATGGATATTCTCAGGCGTAGAAAAAATCCGAACAAGCAAATTTTCATGATCACCGATGGAAAGCCAACCTGCATCAAACAGGGCATTAAATATTATAAAAACAGTTTTGGCCTTGATCATAAAATTCTGGGTAAAACACTTACCCTTGCCAGTCAATTAAGAAAACTAAAAATACCTGTTACCACGTTTATGCTGGCCACCGATGCTTACCTGAAAGCATTTGTGCGGGAATTTACAAAAACGAATAAGGGCAATGCCTACTACAGCGGCCTACAAGGATTAGGCAATCTTGTTTTTGAAGATTTTAACAAGAACAGAAGAAAAACATATTAGAAGATTAAGACATGGATATTCATAAAATAAAAACCTTAAAGCAATTAAAATCAACAGGCTATAAACCGAAATCGGTTAAAGATGAGTTGCGCAACAACCTGATTGAAAAGAAAAGAAAAAAAGAACCTGTATTCAGCGGCATCTGGGGATATGAAGAAACGGTAATACCGGACCTTGAAAGAGCCATATTAGCCGGACATAATATTAACTTACTAGGCTTACGTGGCCAAGCCAAAACCCGCATTGCCCGGTTAATGATTAACCTGTTGGATGAATATATACCCGTTGTAGAAGGTTCGGAATTAAATGATGATCCGCTTCATCCCATCTCACGATACAGTATTGATAAACTCCATGAGTTTGGAGAGGAGACTCCAATTTCATGGGTTCACAGGCATGATCGGTACACTGAAAAACTCGCCACACCAGATGTTTCTATTGCCGATCTTATTGGCGATGTTGACCCGATAAAAGCTGCTACACTCAAGCTACCCTATTCCGATGAGCGAGTAATCCACTTTGGTTTGATTCCCCGATCGCACCGTGGAATTTTTGTTATCAATGAATTGCCCGACCTACAGGCACGTATTCAGGTAGCACTTTTTAACATTCTGCAAGAAGGTGATATTCAAATACGTGGATTTAAAATACGTTTACCACTGGATCTTCAGTTTGTTTTCACGGCCAATCCGGAAGACTATACCAACCGGGGCAGTATTGTTACTCCTCTGAAAGATCGGATCGATAGTCAGATTATTACACATTATCCCAAAACTATTGATATAGGCAAACACATTACACGACAAGAAGCACATATAAAAGAAGATCAGCAAAACCTGGTTATCGTTCATGACCTGGCGAAAGACCTGATAGAACAAATTGCTTTTGAAGCGCGTAAAAGTGAATTTATTGATTCAAAAAGTGGTGTTTCTGCAAGGCTCACCATTTCAGCTTATGAAACACTTATTGCATCTGCTGAGCGTAGGGCATTGATTAATCAGGAAAAGAAAACAACAATTCGGGTTTCTGATTTATCCAGTGTAATACCATCCATTACCGGAAAAGTAGAGCTGGTTTATGAAGGTGAACAGGAAGGGCCCGGTATTGTGGCTCAAAACTTGATCGGTAAAGCCATACGAACACAGTTTGTGAATTACTTTCCCGATCCGGAAAAATTCAGGAAGCAAAAAGATAAAAGTCCTTACAAAACCATTACCGATTGGTTTGGTGAAGGAAACAAAATAGACCTGCTGCATGAGGTTAGTGAAAAGGAATATGAGCAACTTCTAAAAAGCATACCCGGACTGAAAGAGTTGGTTAAAGCATACCATCCTCATCAGTCAGCGGCACTCCAGCTTTTTTTGATGGAATTCGCCCTCCACGGATTGGCTGAGTACAGTTTAATCAGTAAACACTACCTCACAGCCGGGCATCAATTCAAAGATTTATTAAGTTCCATGTTTAATCTACCCAAAGATGATGATGACGATGAAACCGAAGAAGATGACGATGCGGCATTCGGAGGAAGTAGAGGTAGATAAAGAAAAACTAAAGGCATTATACGCATTAGTTGCCAAAGGTGAAGGAGAGCAACTTGAATTTAAACGTAAAGCCACCCACCCTGAAAAAATTGTACGCGAACTAATAGCATTTGCCAATACCAAAGGAGGAACTTTGTTAATTGGTGTGGCCGATGATGGCTCAATACCAGGCGTTAAATTTCCGGATGAAGAGTTGTATACAGTTCAAAAAGCACTTGCAAAACTCAGCTGGCCCCGTATTAATTTCAGGAAAGAAATTATTTCCCTGACATCAAGCCGATACGTCATATCCATACAGGTACCTCCGGGCAAAAAAAGACCATATTTCTTCCGTCTAAGCAGACGAAAAAAGTGTTGCCTTATTCGTCACGCTGACAAGAGTATAAATGCCAGCCAGGAGGTACAGCAAATTATCCACCTGCGTTCAAAACAAAAGGACGTACAGTTTACCTATGGCGAACATGAGCAAAAACTTTTTCGTCATCTGGATAAATCGAGGTTTATTACGCTCTCAGAATTCATAACCCTAAGCGGCCTAAACAGCCATCGGGCTTCCTGGATACTTGTTCAACTCGTGCTTGCTAATATTCTGAAAATAGAGCCCCACGAAAAGGGTGATCACTATTCTGTCTACTGATTCAACGTGTTATCAATTTAGTAATGCGGGTGGGATTGTAAAGGTATTAAAAAATTTCACTTTCAAAAATCTTTCAGCATTACTAAGGTTTTTGTTTATTTCGATAACTAAGTTCTTTGTTAAGCATGTCAAAAGCCAAAAAGGAAAAGAAGATCTTCGTTCTGGATACTTCTGTAATTATTTATGAACACAACTCTATTCTCAATTTCGATGAACATGATGTAGGCATACCTATAACGGTATTGGAAGAACTGGACAACTTCAAAAAAGGAAATGACACCAAAAATTTTGAAGCCCGGGAGTTTATCAGGCTTATCGATAAACTCGCCAAAGATCAAATGCTTCACCATTGGAACCCTATAAACGGAAAAGGAAAAGGCGACTTTAAGGTAGTAATGGATACGGGTGGCACGGGCACGCTTGACGCCAACCGTGTTTTCAATGAAGACAAGCCCGACCATCGTATATTAAATTCTGCCCTTCTTCTGCAGAAAGAAGAAAAAGGAAGAAAAGTAGTTTTAGTATCAAAGGATGTAAACCTTCGCTTAAAGGCGAAAGCACTGGGGCTACATGCTGAAGACTACACCACCGGAAAAGTTCAGAACATATCATCACTTTATTCAGGGCGAACGGTTATAGAGGATGTAGATACGAATGCCATTAACCTGATTTATGAAAAAGGATACTGCCCCCCAGCTGAAATTCTGGGTAAATTAAAACCAGAAAAAAATCACTACTACATTTTAAAGAGCGGAAAAAAATCTGTTCTCGCCTATTACAATCCATTTAATGAAATGGTGGAACAGGTGGAGAAAAGATCTATCTACGGAGTTAAGCCACGTAATGCCGAACAAACCTTTGCCATTCATGCTTTGCTTAAACCAGACGTTAAACTGGTTTCCCTTCAAGGTATTGCCGGTACAGGCAAAACATTGATTGCACTTGCGGCATCATTAGAACAAAAACGCGAATTCAAACAGATATACCTGGCGCGGCCTATTGTACCCCTCAGTAATAAAGACATCGGTTACCTGCCTGGCGATATTAAATCGAAGCTAAACCCATACATGGAGCCTTTGTGGGATAACCTGAAATTCATCCAGAATCAATACAACGAAACTGATAAAGAATACTCTAAAATCACGGAAATGGTAAACCAGGAAAAGCTGGTTATTACTCCCTTAGCATACATTCGCGGAAGAAGTCTTTCCAATATTTGCTTTATCGTTGACGAGGCGCAGAACCTGACACCTCATGAGGTTAAAACCATTATTACCCGGGCCGGAGAAAACACTAAAATCATCTTTACAGGAGATATCTACCAGATTGATACACCCTATCTGGATGCTCAAAGTAATGGACTCTCCTATTTAATTGACCGGTTAAAAGGTAATGAACTTTATGCCCACATTACCCTCGAAAAAGGCGAACGTTCGGAACTGGCTAACCTGGCAAATAACCTGTTATAAGCGATTTTCACTCAACGCAAGATTTTTAGCCATTTTAAACCATTCGGGTAAACTCAGCGGCCAGTTTGGGACGGTTCCAATATAACCGTCCAAATCAGGGTGTAAGATTTTTAAGCGGGAAGGTCTCATTCTGTAGACTTTCCTCAATTCCATGCAAACCTTAACCTGGCTGAAAAGTAGACGATTATGATGCCACAAACCCGCTCTCTACTTTTGACGTGTAAACACAGAAAAAAGAAGCCCATGTTTAGAAAATTGTATTTCAAATGCCTCTCAGCAAAAAGTAAAATCTCAGCTTTACGCGATAAAGGAACCATGCTTGGAACGCGCATAAAAAATGGTCGTAAAGCCTACTTATTCTTATTGAGAGATTTCTGCGCTGAGGTTATCTTTCAAAATGACAACATGGATATGCATCCTGAAAAGATCACCACCTTTTCAAGTGTTAGCGAATTCAATAGTTATTTAGAACGGGAGTTCCGTTCAACCTTCTAGGCTGAATTACTTCTTAAGAACTTTCAGAATAGTTTCTCCAATATCCGCAGGTGATTCTACCACGTGAATGCCACATTCACGCATGATTTTCATTTTTGCAGCTGCGGTATCATCAGCACCACCAATAATCGCTCCTGCGTGCCCCATTCTTCTTCCGGGGGGTGCAGTCTGGCCAGCTATAAATCCTACAACGGGTTTTTTATTTCCGGTTTCTTTAATCCACCGAGCTGCTACTGGTTCATAGTTTCCACCAATCTCGCCAATCATTACAACTGCATCTGTTTCCGGGTCATTCATCAGCAGTTCAACTGCTTCTTTGGTGGGTGTACCAATAATTGGATCACCACCAATTCCAATAGCCGTTGAAACACCCAAGCCAGCTTTTACAATTTGATCGGCAGCTTCATACGTTAGTGTTCCAGACTTTGACACAACACCTACGCGACCTTTTTTAAAGACAAAGCCAGGCATAATTCCAACCTTAGCTTCCCCCGGAGTAATTACCCCGGGACAATTTGGTCCTACTAAAACAATATCCTTGTTCTTAATATATCGCTTAGCAATCATCATATCCTTAACCGGAATACCTTCGGTAATGGCGATGATCACTTTAATACCTGCATCAGCAGCCTCCATGATGGCATCGGCTGCAAAAGCCGGAGGAACAAAAATGATGGATACATCAGCTCCAGTTTTTTGAACTGCCTCCTGAACGGTATTAAAAACGGGCCGCCCAAGGTGTTCGGTACCACCTTTAGCGGGAGTAACTCCTCCTACTACATTTGTACCGTATTCAATCATCTGGCCTGCATGGAAAGTACCTTCAGAACCGGTAAAACCCTGAACTATTACCCTGGAGTTTTTATTCACTAATACGCTCATGGATGTGCAAATTTTGGTGATCACAAAAATAGGATATTATACCGTTCAGCCAAACCAGCCAAATGCAAAGAGGCTTCCAAAACCTACGTTATTGGAAGCCTCTTGAAAGTTGAAATGATTAAAACTCAGTTTGGCTTAAACCCGAAGCGCACTAGAAATTGTTCGTAAACTTCCTGATATACATCAGGCTCAGCTTCTGCTGCCTCCTTATAGGCAGTGAGTGCATCAATTAACATAAGCTTATCCTCAAAAAATGAAGCCAGTATATATTTGTCCAATCCTGTAGCTTCACCCGACAGACCAAGTTCACCAACCGCCTCATCCATTTTTTTCTTTCTGTGGCCAGAGAGTTTCTTTACGGTATACTTATCGGAAGTATTTCCATTAGCAGAAACAACCTTAAGAAGTATCTGAGAAGCACTTTCATAGCCTTTCGATAGATCAATCATAAAATTGTTGGTATCTACAGTAAAGCTTGCCAACTCATCCTCACCTAAATCCATTACAACAACTTTGTAGGAACTTGATCCGTCAGCCGTCCAGGTCAAAAAGAAATGATTACCCTGTAGTTCTGCTTTTGCAGGATCAGATGGAAGCCCCAGCATAATATCCTTTTTAACATTGCGGTGTACTGCTCCGGTAGCTGCGAGTTTATTCTTCTTCTCCTGATCACTGCTAAGAATAAAATCAGTGTACTTGTTCAAGGCACTTGAGCCTTTACCCACTTTAGAGGCAAGGTCAACTACCTTATAGTTCCCGGCCTCCTTTATCTGTAATGATTTTCCACTTGCATGCACCAGGCCTAAGTAGCCGTTACCGGGTATTTTCACTTCATCTGTAGGTTTTAACTGCGCACCTACTTTTATTGAAGTCCATTGCTCACCTGATTTAACTTCAGTAAGTCCTTTACTTGACAATACCATAAATGCATATTGCTGAGCATAGCCGATTGAGAATGAAGCTATCGTGAAGACGATGATTAAAAGATTTCGTTTCATGGTCGTTTTTTGCTTAATGGACCTTAAAGTTAATTAGTGACCTTCTTAAAAAAAAGAAGCTGCCCCATATTCATGGGGGCAGCCTAAAATTGAATTTAATAATTTCTTTTACTGCTTTTTAAGGCCATTTCGAATCAAGAATTCATCGTATGCCTCTTTGTAATAGGTAACATCCGGAGCAAGTTTAATCGTTTCTTCGTAAGCTGCTATAGCATCAATGAAAAGCCCTTGTTCTTCGTAGAATCCGGCCAGAATGAACTTATTCAAAGCCGTTTGCTCACTTACCTCGCCCATGATGTCGTTCAATGACTTTTGCACCTTTGCGTGAGCTTCAGGAGAAAGTTTCTTAATCAAATGCATTTTAGATGACTGACTGGGATTGGCCTTGGAACGAACATCAACAAAAATTCCGGTTTCATTAGCAAACTTCGGATCGTTCAAATTAATCTTAATACTGTTTTCAGTTGTTTCAATTTTAGCTAACTGATCTTCAAACATATTACTCAACGTAACAATGTATGGGCCCGTTACTTTACTGGGATCCCAGCTGATTACCGCTTCATTGTTATAAACACCAGAATGCTGATTTTCAGGAAGCATAAGTTTGATGGCTTTAGCCTCCGCAACATCGCGGTGTACCGCCCCAGTAGCACTTAACTTGTTCTTCTTTTCATCTGAATTACTACTTAAAATGAAATCTGTATACTTGTTAAGAGCGCTAGAGCCACCCTGCACTTGAGCTGCCAATTCGGTCACTTTATAGGAACCAGCCTTTTTAACTTCCATTGGCTTTCCGCTGGCATGAACTAGCCCCAAATAGCCATTATCAGCCAATTTTAATTCGTCACCGGGCCTTAGGCTTGAGCCAGTTTTAATGGGCTGCCAGGCATCTCCTGATTTAACCTCATTGGTTCCCTTATTGGCCATTACTTTAAAGGCATAGTCTTGTCCATAGGAAACGTAACCTGCTAAAACTGTAAGCAAAAAGATAGCAAATCCTCTGTTTTTCATGATTTTTCCATGTTTATACATCGCAAATTATAAAATTGTTAATGGGTTAATGTCTCTTTAGGCTTTTTGGTAATCCATTTTTCTTTAAAAGTAGTCAAACCAGCCACGATAACGCTTATATAAATCTCAAAACTAGGGCCCGCCAAGGCCAATGTTGCCAAACCAATGTTTATATCCAGCTTCAAATGATACCAGTAAAAAGCATAGGGTATTAATAATGCAAACAACGCTAATTGGATTAACTGCAGGGTTATGGAAACAGTATCAAACCAAATAGGTAATTTAAAAAATATGTACCAAAATAGTGCCACATTTAAATAACAAATCAGGATGGCAAATGCATATTTATGCCATTCCTCTAACTCCTCAACATAATCTTCATTTAAGATCATTGAGATAATGTTGGCGTGTATTACAACCCCATACATATCAGGTCTTGCTCTCCCCCCCAACTTATTGTTTAATGGAGTAAAGAACTTGTCATCCCAGGAAGTGTCACGTAAATCCTTTCCCAGAAAACCCATTAATACAATTTTGTCTTTAATCATGCTGGCAACAAACATAGAGGTGTCTAATGCCTGTTCCCAATCCAAAACCAAATAGCGGCCAGGATAAGTTGATGCACCATGCCAATCAACAATATTTCCTCTGTAATTAATGATTTCAATCTCTTTGTTTCGAGCCAAAAATTTCTTTGTTTTTACAGAGTCATAGAGCATGGCAGTCATTACAGAATAAGCAAGATGTTGCTCTCCATTGACATCTTTAGTGGGATAAAACTCCCTGCATATTTTTAGATCCTCCTGATGGGCTGCTTCAGAAACTAAATTTACAAAACCTTCATATGCCCCTACTCTTAATTCTGCATCAGTATGCTCCAGCGAATCATAAACATCAGTATTCAAATTTTCCCGAACGTATCGGGTCTGCCATAGCTTATGAGCCATCACCATGGTTTCTGTATTTCTGACAGCCTCACCAAATACAGTGTTACCAACAACGTCATAGGCCTGTGGACAATTTACAGAATCACGTAATCCACCATCACACGCAAAAATTATATCCAGGGCAATTACTTTTGGTTTAAGGGAACTTAGTATTTCTATTTGCCTACCAATAAGTTCTCTCGGCAGTTCACCTATATTTACAATAACTATATTCGTGTCTACTGGAGGATCCTCAACCCGAAGTTTTGAAAAAGCATAGTCCGTTAGCTCTGTGTCTTCAAGCGCCTGAGAAATAGGATCAAGGGCACTGAATATATTCAAATTAGAAACACCACTTAAGCCCCATAATACGGCAAAAACAAAAAGTGTTGCAAATACCGAATCTAATAAGAATTTTCTCATGTGAATGCTCTAAGAAATAGTAAATTTAAAAATTTACCAGTCTTTTACTAAGAAACTACATTTGAAAGCAAGGCTTCATCTTAAGGAATACATAAAAGGAATACTCCAGGGAGACCGGGTTGTGCTGGCAAAGGCAATAACCCTTGTGGAAAGTCAGCTTACCGCTGATCGTTTTCTGGCTGATAAGCTCATTGAAGAGGTACTTCCTCATGCTGGTAATTCTATACGCATCGGTATTACAGGAACTCCTGGAGTCGGTAAAAGCACCTTCATAGAAGTCTTCGGAAAGCAGATTATTGATAAGCATAAAAAGAAAATTGCCATACTTACCGTTGACCCCAGCAGCCCACTTACCAAAGGAAGTATTCTGGGGGATAAAACAAGAATGGAAGAACTTTCCAAAAATTCTATGGCTTTCATTCGCCCATCTGCATCAGGTGAAGCTGTAGGAGGAGTAACCCATCGGACACGTGAAGCCATTCATCTTTGTGAAGCCGCTGGATTTGATGTAATTATTGTGGAGACTGTTGGCGTTGGACAATCGGAAATTGCTGTAAAAAAATCAGTTGATTTCTTTCTTCTCTTGATGCTGGCAGGCGCTGGGGATGAACTCCAGGGAATAAAAAAAGGCATTATGGAAATGGCTGATGCTATTGCCATTACAAAAGCTGATGGCGACAATAAATTTAAAGCCAATGAAGCGCGAACTGAATACCAGCATGCACTGCATCTAGTACGTCCCGACAGTTCGGGGTGGTTACCCAAAGTATTTACCTGCTCGGCAATTTTATCAGAAGGAATCGATTCCATCTGGGATGCAATTATTGAATTTCAACAACTACTTAAGAACAGAGGAATTTTTGAAACCAGGCGTCAACAGCAACAAGTAGAATGGATGCATGAGTGCTTCGATCAACTCTTTAAAATGGAATTTCAAAAATCGCCATGGCTGCAGGAGAAAAAAAGTAGCTTAGAAAGTGATGTCTTGGCCAAAAAAATAACCCCTCAACAGGCGGCCCAAACTATGTTAAAAGAATTTATCCATTCACTCAGAGGATCAAATCAAACATGATAAGGTATTTTGTTTCTATTCTACTGCTTCTGTCTACACTATTATCCTGCACTTCAAGGAAAGAAAATGCAAACGCAAATAACACCTTAAGCACTGAAACCATTTTAAAGTATGCGAAGGGGTTTACCATTACTCGTGTTGGGCATAGTAAACTGGTAGAAGTAACCAAACCCTTTCCGGGAGCTCAAACCAGCTTTAAGTATTTATTGGTTACCAAGGGAGATGAAGTACCCGTTCATGATGCTAACACAAAAATAATTTATGTGCCGGTTTCACGTCTGGTCTGCACCTCTACAACACACATTCCTTTGCTAGACTACCTCAATGAAAGTGAAGCCTTGGTGGGATTTCCCACCACGGATTATATCAGTTCGGAAAAAATGAGAACATTGATTGACCAGGGCCGTGTAACAGAATTGGGGATTGATAAAGGGATGGATATTGAACGCATGGCCATACTAAAACCAGACATTACAATGGCCTATACCCTTTCGGGAGATTTTGGTCAATTTAAGAAGATTGAAGAGCTGGGCATCCCAGTTGTTATTAATGCTGAGTATTTAGAAGAACACCCCTTAGGCCGTGCAGAATGGATAAAATTTGCAGCTGCATTTTTCAACAAAGAAGAACTTGCCGATTCTGTTTTTGATTCAATTGAAAATGCTTATCTGGCTATTCGTGAAGAGGCTGCTAAGGTTAGTACTAAGCCTTCAATAATGAGTGGAGTTGTTTATGGAGACACCTGGTTTCTACCCGGTGGGAAAAATTTTGCAGCTCAGTTAATTGCTGATGCTGGTGGAAAATATTTATGGGCTGAAAATCCATCTAACGGTTTTCTTGAACTCAGTTTTGAATCCGTATATGAAAAGGCTAATCAAGCTGATTTCTGGATTGGTGTTGCCTCCTTTAAGAGTTTGAGTGAAATTAAGACAGCCGACAAGCGATACACTAAATTCAAGCCTTTTCAAACAGGCCAGGTATATACCTACGATGCCCGAAAAGGAGCAAAAGGAGGAAGTGAGTTTCTGGAGTTAGGCTATTTGCGGCCAGATGTTATCCTTCTTGACCTGGTCAAGATAATTCATTCGGATCTATTACCTGCGCACAAGCTGTACTTCCATCGCAGGCTTCAATAAAAAAGCCATTAACACAACGTGAAAATGGCTCTTTACAATTTTATATAGAGGTACCTACACTTTAATCTCAACATCTACACCGCTAGGTAGTTCAAGCTTCATAAGGGCATCAACCGTTTTTGCACTGTTTGAATAAATATCAACCAGGCGCTTGTACGTACACAGTTGAAATTGCTCACGCGATTTTTTATTTACGTGTGGAGAACGTAAAACTGTAAATTTTTCCTTTTCCGTTGGCAAAGGAATCGGGCCACTAACCACTGCACCTGTTGCCTTAACGGCACGCACAATTTTCTCAGAAGACTTATCTACCAGGTTGTGGTCGTAAGACTTGAGCTTGATTCTGATTTTCTGATTCATGATCTAAACGTCTTTTAGATATTTATTTTGCGGCAACAGCGCCTTTTACTTCATCAATTACTTTCTCGGCAAGGTTCTTCGGAACAGGTGCATAATGTGAGAATGTCAAAGTCGCAGATGCACGACCAGAAGTGATTGTTCTCAAATCAGTAACATAACCGAAAAGCTCGGACAAAGGCACATCAGCTTTAATAACCTGAGCGCCACCACGGCTGTCCATTCCTTTCATAACACCGCGTCTTCTGTTCAAATCACCTGTTACCGATCCGGTAAATTCATCAGGCGTAAGAACTTCAACACTCATAATAGGCTCCAACAACTGTGGACCACATTTACGGGCTGCTTCTTTAAAACCAATACGCGCAGCTAATTCGAATGATAATGAATCTGAGTCTACATCATGGTAAGAACCGTGGAAGAGACGAACTTTCATGGAATCAATCGGATATCCTGCTAACGGACCGTTAACCATTGCCTGCTCGAAACCCTTTTGCACAGGCTGTATGAATTCACGAGGAATCACACCACCCACAATATCATTAACGAACTCAAGTCCTTCTTTACCATCTTCACGCGGACCGATTTCAAACACGATATCAGCAAATTTACCACGACCACCGGTTTGCTTCTTGTAAACTTCTTTATGCTCAACGGAAGTAGTAAGCCATTCTTTGTAAGCCACCTGAGGTGCGCCTTGGTTAATTTCAACCTTGAATTCGCGCTTCAAGCGATCAATGATAATCTCAAGGTGCAATTCTCCCATTCCACGAAGAATAGTCTGACCCGTTTCCTGATCGGTATGTACACGAAGTGTGGGATCTTCTTCAACAAGTTTAGAAATAGCCATTCCCAGCTTGTCAACATCTGCTTGCTTCTTTGGCTCAATAGCATAGCCGATAACTGGCTCAGGGAACACCATGGATTCCAACACCACTTTGCGCTTTTCATCACAAAGTGTGTCACCGGTTTTAATATCCTTAAATCCAACGACAGCACCAATATCCCCAGCAGGAAGTCTATCGATTTGGTTTTGCTTATTAGCGTGCATCTGAAACACACGTGAAATACGTTCTTTTTGATTTGAGCGTGTGTTGAAAATGTATGAACCAGATTCAAGAACACCAGAATAAGCTCGAATAAAGCATAAGCGGCCAACAAAAGGATCAGTTGCAATCTTGAAAGCTAGAGCTGTAAAAGGCTCCTTTTCGTCAGGTTTGATAACAACTTCTTCTTCCGTATCAGGGTTTGTACCCACGATATTATCCTTATCCATTGGAGAGGGCAACAGCTCCATCACATAGTCCAACATGGTTTGCACACCCTTGTTCTTAAAGGATGATCCACAAACCATAGGCACAATAGCCATATCAATGGTGGCTTTGCGAAGGGCAGTAATAACTTCAGTTTCAGTGATAGTCGCTGGATCGTTAAAGAACTTCTCCATTAAGGACTCGTCATACTCAGCTACTGCTTCAAGCAGCTTCTCACGATATTCTTTAGCTTCTTCAACCATGTCAGCAGGAATAGGAACCTCTGTAAAGGTCATTCCTTTATCATCTTCATTCCAGATAATGCCGCGGTTATTAACCAAATCAACAACACCCTTAAAATTTTCTTCTGCGCCAATAGGAAGCTGCAAAGCCACCGCCTTGCTGCCTAGTTTCTCTTTTACTTGCTTGCAAACACCAAGAAAATCTGCACCAGCACGATCCATCTTATTGACAAAACCAATGCGGGCAACTTTATAATTGTCGGCCAGTCGCCAGTTTGTTTCAGACTGAGGCTCAACACCGTCAACGGCACTAAACAAGAAAACAAGTCCATCCAGTACACGAAGTGAACGGTTTACCTCAACCGTAAAATCTACGTGTCCTGGGGTATCAATGATATTTACGTGATACTTGTTGCCTTTATAATTCCAATAAACGGTAGTAGCAGCAGAAGTAATGGTAATACCACGTTCTTGCTCCTGAGCCATCCAGTCCATAGTGGCTGCACCATCGTGTACCTCACCAATTTTATGATTTACCCCGGCATAATACAATATGCGCTCAGTAGTGGTTGTTTTACCCGCATCAATGTGCGCAGCAATACCAATATTTCTGGTGTATCTAAGATCCCGTGACATTTTATCCTTCCTCCCTCAATTAAAATCTGAAATGCGAAAAGGCCTTGTTTGCTTCGGCCATGCGATGGGTGTCATCTTTCTTCTTAATGGCTGCACCTTCGCCTTTGGATGCCGCTATAATTTCACCAGCCAGTTTATCCATCATGGTTTTCTCACCACGCATACGGGCATAGTCAATCATCCATTTAATACTCAGGTTAATTTTACGCTCCGGTCTGATTTCAACAGGAACTTGAAACGTGGCCCCACCTACCCGTCTGCTTTTCACTTCAACAGAAGGCATAAGGTTATTCATAGCACGCTTCCAAACTTCTAAACCATTCTCGTTGGTCTTTTTTTCCACCAATGCAATGGCATCATAGAAGATGTTGTAAGAAACACTCTTTTTACCTTCTTCCATCAAATAGTTAACGAACTTAGTTACCAGGGTATCCTGAAACTTTGGATCAGGAAGAAGATATCTCTTTTTAGGTTTCGACTTTCTCATGAGCGTGTAAAATTATTTTTTAGCGCCCTTTGCTGGTGCTGCTGCACCGGCCTTCGGACGTTTAGCACCATACTTAGAACGACTTTGCTGACGACCATTAACACCGGCAGTATCCAATGCACCGCGCACGATGTGGTAACGAACACCCGGAAGGTCTTTCACCCTACCACCACGGATAAGCACAATGGAGTGCTCCTGAAGGTTGTGACCTTCACCAGGGATATAAGCGTTTACTTCCTTTTGATTAGTCAGGCGTACCCTTGCCACCTTACGCATAGCCGAGTTTGGCTTCTTAGGAGTGGTGGTGTACACGCGGGTACAAACACCCCTGCGCTGAGGACATGAATCAAGGGCTGGAGATTTTGACTTAGAAGTCAATTTTCTTCTGCCTTTTCGTACAAGTTGTTGAATGGTCGGCATTTATATCAGTTATTATAAACCTCTAAAAAATTAGGACTGCAAAGGTATTATAAAGAACGAAAGGATACAAAGCCTTTAGAAAAGATTTTTGAGGGGCTTTTGTGTGTTTTTGAGCTGTTTAAGGGCTTTTTTACCTATGCCTCGCCAACTGCTCCTCCAAAATTCATAGGGAATTTGGGCATGTCGGGGGTTTGCTTAATAGGGCCAAAAGAGTTTTCGTATTTCTCGATGTTGTCTTTAAGCGCAGCCAAAAGCCGCTTGGCATGTTCAGGAGTGATGATAACCCTTGATTTTACCCTCGCCTTTGGGACACCGGGCATAAGACGAATAAAATCAATCACAAATTCACTATTGGAATGTGCAATCATGGCCAGGTTGGAGTAAATACCTTCAGCAATCTCCTCCGATAACTCAATGTTTATCTGGTTTGGTGCTTGTTTGTCTTTTTTGTCTTCGGCCATTTTTTAGTACTTTAAGTTAATGGTCATTGGTCATTTTTGTAGACCAATGACCATCAACGAATGACAGCTTAATCTTGTAGTTCCTTCTCCCGATCCTTTTCCTTGGTATCAAGGGCACGGGTCAGGGTATCATACTCATCCTGATGGGTAACGATAATGTTGTTGAATCTACGCTGTCCGGTTCCGGCAGGGATAAGGTGACCCACGATCACATTTTCCTTCATTCCCATCAACTTATCGGCCTTACCGCGGATAGCAGCTTCACTCAATACTTTGGTTGTTTCCTGAAAGGATGCAGCAGAGAGCCAGCTTTCGGTTTTCAACGATGCCTGTGTAATACCCTGCAACGTAGGTCTTGAAACTGCGGCTAAAGCATCTCTTACTTCTACCAGTTTCTGATCCTTTCTGCGCAAGGAAGAGTTTTCATCGCGAAGTTCACGACCGGTAACAATCTGTCCTGGTTTGAATTTATCTGAGTCGCCTGATTCGATAACTACTTTCTTGTCCAGAATCTTATCGTTCTCTTCTCGGAAAGAGAATTTATCAACATACTCTCCGGGTAAGAAGTTTGTGTCTCCCTGGTCAATAATCTCAACCTTCTGCATCATTTGGCTTACAATGGCTTCAATGTGCTTATCGTTAATCTTCACACCTTGCAGACGATATACTTCCTGAATTTCATTCACCAGGTATTCCTGTACTGCGGTAGGTCCTTTAATCGCCAGGATGTCACCCGGAGAAATGGAGCCATCAGATAAGGGCTGCCCTGCTTTCACAAAGTCATTATCCTGAACAAGAATGTGCTTCGACAACGGCACTAAGTAACGTTTCTGAACACCATCACGTGATTCAATAAATACTTCACGGTTACCACGCTTAATTCCACCGTAGGTTACTACACCATCAATTTCACTCACCACAGCAGGGTTAGATGGATTACGTGCTTCAAATAATTCCGTAACACGTGGAAGGCCACCGGTAATGTCGCGGGATTTTCCAATGGTACGAGGAATTTTTACCAGCACCTGACCAGCTTTAATTTTCTCGCCTTCATCTACCGCAAGGTGAGCACCGACTGGTATGTTATATGTTTTGGTATCTGTTTTACCACTTACAATGATAGCCGGGTTCTTGGTTTTATCACGTGTTTCAGTAATTACCTTCTCTCTGTGTCCTGTCTGCTCATCCGATTCTTCCTTATATGTAATGCCTTCGATGATCGCTTCATAACCAATCTCTCCATCAAACTCAGAAAGAATTACGGCATTGTACGGATCCCAGAAGCAAAGTTCATCCCCTTTCTCAACGGTTTGTCCGTCCTTCACTCGCAAGAATGCTCCGTAAGGAACGTTATTTGTGATCAGCACCCGACCTTTCTCCTTATCCAGGATTCTTACTTCACCTGTGCGACCCATAACCACCTGAACTTTATTTCCATCGCGGTCAGTTGTATCCACAAAACGAACACCTTCAAATTCCACAACACCAGGGAATTTAGCTTTAATGTTTGCATCAACTGCAATGTTAGAAGCTGTACCACCCACGTGGAAAGTACGCAGTGTAAGCTGAGTACCTGGCTCGCCAATTGACTGTGCTGCAATAACACCTACTGCTTCACCAACTTCAGCCATCTTGCCGGTAGCGAGGTTTCTTCCGTAGCACTTAGAGCAAGCACCCATTTTCGATTCACAGGTAAGCACTGATCTGATTTCAACTTCTTCAATGCTGGTTTCCTCAACAAGCTTAGCCACTTCATCCGTAACCTCTGAGTTAGCCGGGCAGATCAATTTTTCTGTCAGTGGATCATAGATATCATGCACCGTTACACGTCCTAAAATTCTTTCCGACAATGGTTCAACAATATCCTCATTATCCTTTAGGGCGGTAACTTTCAAACCGCGCAATGTTCCGCAATCATCTTCCGTGATAACCAGATCGTGTGCAACGTCAACCAACCTACGCGTTAAATAACCCGCATCAGCAGTTTTCAAAGCAGTATCTGCCAAACCTTTACGAGCACCGTGCGTAGAGATAAAGTACTCCAATACATCCAACCCTTCTTTGAAGTTTGAAAGAATCGGGTTTTCAATAATAGACCCAACTGATCCGGCAAGGTTCTTTTGAGGCTTCGCCATCAAACCACGCATACCACCCAACTGACGAACTTGTTCACGGGAACCACGGGCACCGGAGTGCATCATCATGTAGATCGGGTTGAAGCCCTGATCGTCATCTTCCAATTGACGCATCAGCGTATTGGTAAGCATGGTATTGGTACGTGTCCAGATATCAATTACCTGGTTGTAACGTTCGTTATCCGTAATAAGACCCATCATGTAGTTGTTCCAAACCGCATCAACTTCTTTCTGCGCTTCTGAAACAAATTTCTCCTTCTCAGCAGGAATTTTCACGTCATTCAAACCCATGGACAAACCGCCTTTGTAGGCCATCTGGAATCCAAGGTCTTTGATATCATCTAAAAACTTAGCAGTCTTGGAAAGACCTGCTACTTTATATACATCAGCAATAATGGTTTGAAGCTTTTTCTTGGTCAGTAGTTCATCAACAAAACCCGCTTCTTCAGGAACATACTGATTAAACAACACACGGCCCGCTACAGTATCAATAGTTTGATAATTAAGCTCACCTGTATTTTTGTCTCTTACCTTAACACGCACTTTAATGTTGGCGGCCTTAGCCAGCTTACCTTCATTATGGGCGATGATAACCTCCTCAGCAGAGAAGAATCGTTTACCCTCACCTAACACTGGCTTCTCGGGTGTGCCCTTTCTTCCTTTAGTGAGGTAGTAAAGACCCAACACCATGTCCTGAGACGGTACTGTAATTGGAGCACCGTTAGCAGGGTTTAAAATGTTGTGAGATGAAAGCATCAATACAGATGCCTCAAGAATAGCCTCTTGTCCAAGTGGCACGTGAACCGCCATCTGGTCACCGTCAAAGTCAGCGTTAAACGCAGTACATACTAATGGGTGCAACTGAATAGCTTTTCCTTCGATAAGCTTTGGTTGGAACGCCTGAATACCTAATCTGTGGAGCGTTGGAGCGCGGTTCAAAAGAACAGGATGTCCCTTCAAAACGTTTTCCAAAATATCCCAGATTACCGGATCCTTGCGATCAACAATTTTCTTGGCCGACTTAACGGTTTTTACAATTCCTCTTTCAATGAGTTTGCGGATGATGAATGGCTTGAACAATTCAGCCGCCATATCTTTTGGTAATCCGCACTCATGCAATTTCAACTCCGGACCAACCACAATTACCGAACGGCCAGAGTAGTCAACACGCTTACCAAGCAAGTTTTGACGGAAACGTCCTTGCTTACCTTTCAGCATATCACTTAACGATTTCAATGCACGGTTTCCATCGGAACGTACAGCATTTACTTTACGCGAGTTATCGAACAAAGAATCAACAGCTTCCTGGAGCATACGTTTCTCATTGCGGAGAATAACTTCAGGAGCTTTAATATCAATAAGTCTTTTTAAACGGTTGTTACGAATAATAACACGTCTGTAAAGATCATTCAAATCTGATGTTGCAAAACGACCACCATCTAATGGTACTAACGGACGTAATTCAGGTGGAATAACAGGCACCATTTTAATCACCATCCATTCCGGACGATTTTCTACACGAGTGTTTGCATCACGGAAAGCTTCAACGACTTTCAAGCGCTTTAACGCTTCAGCTTTACGCTGTTGTGATGTGTCGGTGGCAGCCTGGTGACGGAGATCATATGAAAGAGTATCCAAATCCAATCGGGAAAGAAGCATTTCCAATGCCTCTGCGCCCATCTTGGCGATGAATTTCTTAGGATCATTATCATCCAGCAATTGGTTTTCTCGGGGAAGTTTATCAACAATATCCAGGTATTCCTCTTCCGTGAGAAAATCCATTTTGTTAATGCCGTCCTCTTCCTTAATACCGGGTTGAATAACTACAAACCGTTCATAGTAGATAATCTGATCAAGCTTTTTTGTAGCCAGACCTAGTAGGTATCCAATTTTGTTGGGCAATGAGCGGAAATACCAAATGTGTGCCACTGGTACAACCAATTCAATATGGCCCATGCGCTCACGTCTTACTTTCTTCTCCGTTACTTCTACACCGCAACGGTCGCAGATAATACCTTTGTAGCGAATACGCTTATACTTTCCACAGTGACATTCCCAGTCCTTTACTGGTCCAAAAATACGCTCGCAGAACAACCCACCCATTTCAGGTTTGTAGGTTCTGTAGTTGATGGTTTCCGGTTGAGTAACTTCACCATGTGAACTCTCCAGAATAGATTCAGGAGAAGCAAGACTAATGGTGATTTTAGAAAAATCGCTGTTAAACTTTTTATTTTTTCTGAAAGACATCTGGTTGTTGTTTAGTCTTTAGTGTTATTCAATTAAGCTGTTAGTTGCAGGTTCTTAGTTGATAGCTGTCGAACAACCATCAACTAAGAGCCAATAACTATATTAATCCATGGTAATCTCAAGCGCCAAACCCCTTAATTCGTGCACCAACACGTTGAATGATTCGGGGATATTCGGCTTGCGCATATTCTCACCCTTCACAATAGATTCGTAAGCCTTTGCACGGCCTATTACATCATCGGATTTAATGGTAAGAATTTCCTGCAGGATGTGCGATGCGCCAAATGCTTCAATTGCCCATACCTCCATTTCACCAAAACGCTGACCACCAAATTGAGCTTTACCACCCAACGGTTGCTGTGTAATCAGTGAGTATGGCCCTATAGAACGTGCGTGCATCTTGTCATCCACCAAGTGACCCAGTTTCAACATATAAGCAACACCCACTGTAACCGGCTGGTCAAATTTCTGACCGGACAAGCCATCGTACAGGTAGGTTCTTCCGAATTCAGGAAGGCCAGCTTCTTTCAATTCATTCTGAACTTCTTCCAGGGAGGCGCCATCAAATATCGGAGTAGCGTACTTGCGACCCAATTTCAAACCGGCCCATGCCAATACCGCTTCGTAAAGCTGACCCAGGTTCATACGGGAAGGTACACCAAGCGGGTTCAAGCAAATATCAACCGGTGTTCCATCTTCCAGGAAGGGCATATCTTCATCACGAACAATACGGGCTACAACACCCTTGTTGCCGTGACGTCCTGCCATCTTATCACCTACTTTCAATTTACGCTTCTTCGCGATGTAAACTTTCGCTAACTGAACAATACCGGTAGGTAATTCATCTCCCACTTCCAGTGTAAAGCGCTCACGTTTAAATTCACCGGCAATGCCATTGCGCTTAACCAGGTAATTTCTCACCAGCTGACCAACCAAATCATTGGTATGGTCATCGGAAGTCCAGTTATCCAATGAAACATCAGCAATCAGGTTTACTTCTTCCGGAACCGCGTAGTTACTCTCATCGCGATAAATGTTTTTATCCGGGAAAAGATTGTTCTCAATTACTTTCGAAGAGAATTTAACACCCTTGCTGATCAGTTCATCACCAAATTTATGCTTCACACCATTGCTGGATTTTCCATTCAGTAATGCTGTAAGTTTCTTCACCATTTCACTACGCAAGTCGTTCAGTGTTTTGCTGTACTTCGACTTGAGTGCATCCAACTCTTTCTTAGACTTGCTGCGGATGTCTTTATCACGCTTTGGTCTGGAGAATAGTTTAGTGTCAATAACAACACCTTTCAATGACGGAGGTGCTTTAAGCGATGCATCTTTAACATCACCAGCCTTATCACCAAAAATGGCGCGCAGTAGTTTTTCTTCAGGGGTAGGATCAGTTTCACCCTTTGGTGTAATCTTACCAATAAGAATATCGCCTTCTTTAACTTCAGCACCTACGCGAATGATACCGTTTTCATCAAGATGCTTAACGGCTTCTTCACTTACGTTTGGAATTTCTGAAGTTAATTCTTCTTCGCCACGTTTGGTATCACGTACTTCCAATTCAAATTCTTCAATGTGAATGGAGGTGTACACATCATCACGTACTACTTTTTCAGAAATAACAATCGCATCTTCAAAGTTGTACCCCTGCCAAGGCATGTAGGCTACAACCAGGTTTCTACCCAGTGCCAACTCGCCTTTGTTTGTGGCATACCCTTCAACCAGTGGCTGACCTTTGGTAACACGGTCTCCTTTTTTAACTAAAGGTGAGTGGTTAATACAAGTATCCTGGTTGGTTCTTCTGAATTTTACCAGACTATAGGTTCTTACTTCATTATCAAAATTTACTGAGCGTTGCTCCTCAGTAACATCATACTTGATGACAACCTTCTTCGCATCAACAAACTCTACAACACCATCGCCTTCGGCAGTAATAAGTGCACGAGAATCAAGTGCGATCCGGCCTTCCAAACCTGTACCTACAATAGGCGCCTCAGGGCGTACCAACGGCACAGCCTGGCGCTGCATGTTCGAACCCATCAAAGCACGGTTGGCATCATCATGCTCAAGAAATGGAATCATAGAAGCTGCTACTGAAACAATCTGGTTCGGAGCAATATCCATATACTTAAGATCCTTAGGCTCAACCACCGGGAAGTCACCCTCGAAGCGTGCCTTTACTTTCTCTTCAAGAAACTCTCCGTTAGATTTAATCTTTATGCTGGCCTGTGCAATGTTATGCGTGTCTTCTTCTTCGGCTGTTAGGAAAATAATTTCCTTGCCTTTTACCTTACCATTTTCAATTTTACGATAAGGAGTTTCAATGAAGCCCATTTTATTCACTTTCGCATGAACGCAAAGTGATGAAATGAGCCCGATATTCGGACCTTCAGGTGTTTCAATCGTACACAAGCGACCGTAGTGAGTATAATGTACGTCACGTACTTCAAAACCGGCACGTTCACGTGAAAGACCACCAGGACCAAGTGCCGACATTCTGCGTTTGTGTGTAATTTCAGCTAATGGATTGGTTTGATCCATAAACTGAGAAAGTTGGTTCGTTCCAAAGAATGAATTGATAACAGAGGATAATGTGCGTGCATTGATCAGATCAACGGGCTTGAAGTCTTCATTGTCACGAACGTTCATTCTTTCCTTGATTGTTCTTGCCATACGGGCAAGTCCTACACCAAACTGGGTATACAATTGTTCCCCTACGGTGCGTACCCTACGGTTACTCAAGTGATCGATATCATCGATCAATGCTTTAGAGTTGATCAACCCTATCAGGTACTTCACAATAAGAATGATATCTTCTTTTGTAAGCACGCGCTGATCGTAGCTAAGATCAAGACCAAGCTTTTTATTTATTCTATAACGACCTACTTCACCAAGGTCGTAACGTTTCTCACTGAAGAACAAGCTCTGGATAATATCCCGTGCTGTTTGTTCGTCAGGAGCTTCAGTATTTCTAAGCTGACGGTAGATTTGCTCAACCGCTTCTTTTTCGGAGTTGGAGTTATCCTTTGCAAGCGTGTTAAAGATGATGTGGTAATCGGCCACGTTTACATCTTCACGGTGCAGAATGATAGATTTTACACCGGACTCAAGAATGGTTTCTACATCCTCTTGTGATAAAACATGATCACGCTCCAACAACACCTCGTTACGATCGATAGATACCACTTCACCAGTATCTTCATCTACGAAGTCTTCTGTCCAGGTGCGCAGAACACGAGCAGCCAGCTTGCGGCCGGCAACTTTCTTCAGTGTGTTCTTATTCGCCTCAACTTCTTCAGATAATCCAAATAAGTCGAGTATATCTTTATCAGTACCGAAACCAATCGCGCGAAGCAATGTGGTTACGGGGAATTTCTTTTTACGATCGATGTATGCATACATCACCGAGTTCACGTCTGTTGCAAACTCAATCCACGATCCCTTGAAAGGAATAATACGAGCAGAATAGAGTTTAGTGCCATTGGTGTGCTTGCTCATGGCAAAGAACACGCCAGGTGAACGATGAAGTTGTGATACGATTACGCGTTCAGCGCCATTGATTACAAACGATCCCTTTTCTGTCATGTAGGGAATATTGCCCAAGAAGACCTCCTGTTCAATGGTTTCAAAATCTTCGTTGTCCTCATCGTTACACGTGAGGCGAAGTTTCGCTTTTAAGGGAACAGAGAAGGTTAACCCCCTGTCGATACACTCGTCAACATTGTACTTGGGCGGATCAATGGTATAATCCACAAATTCCAGCACAAAGTTCTCACGTGAGTCTGAGATTGGAAAATTCTCTGCGAACACCTTATAAAGACCTTCATTTTGTCTTTTTTCAGCGGGTGTATCTATTTGTAAAAAATCTTTGAACGATTGTAATTGTACGTCCAAAAAATCAGGGTAGTCGATAACTTTTTCGGCAGATGAAAAGTCAATTCTGCCAACACTATTTTTCTTTGCCAAGGTGCTTAACGTTTATGTTCAAATCCTGGACGAGTTTTCCGTGGCTGGTACGATGCCACAGGTATAAATAGGAATAGACCTTGTCCCGATTATGCATCGGGACAAGGTCTAACGGAAGGCGTTAGACGTACCTGCGCCTTCCAGAAGAATTACTTCAATTCCACTTCAGCACCCGCTTCCACGAGTTGCTTCTTGAGGCTTTCAGCTTCGTCTTTTGGTAATCCTTCCTTGATAGTTTTAGGAGCTCCGTCCACTACATCTTTAGCTTCTTTCAAGCCAAGACCAGTGAGTTCTTTAACAAGCTTCACAATCTGAAGTTTGTTAGCACCCGGTGCCTTCAATACCACATCGAAGTTTGTTTTTTCTTCGGCAGCAGCACCACCACCAGCAGCACCACCGGCAGCAGGGCCAGCAACAACCGCTGCAGCAGCAGGTTCAATACCGTAGGTTTCCTTTAAATAAGAAGCAAGTTCATTTACTTCTTTAACAGTGAGTTCAACGAGTTGATCTCCGAGAGCTTTAACGTCAGCCATTTTTAATAAAATTTAAAATTTTGATTCAACAATTATTTATTACCACGCTCTTCCAATGCCTTAACCAACCCTGCTACGGTATGTTTTCCACTTAACAAAGCAGATATAACATTCTTGGCAGGTGATTGCAACAAGGAAATAACATCGCCAATGAGCTCATTTTTACTCTTGAGATCACTGAGCGTATTGAGGTTTTCATCTCCGATAAAAAAATCGGTATCAATCGAGGCAGCCTTCAATACAGGTTTGCCCTCCAGTTTCTTACGGAACTCCTTAATAACTTTGGCAGGTAAATTTCCGGCTTCTTTGGAGAAGAGGACGCCTGAAAAGCCATGCAATGTTCCAAAAATCGGAGAGTAGTCAACCCCTTCTTGTTTCTCCAGCGCTTTACGAATCATGGTGTTTTTGTACACCTTGTATTCGATACCGCTTTTGAAACAAAGCCTTCTGAATGCATTAACCTGTGCTACGGTAAGTCCGCCTGCATCGGTAATGTAGAAGTGAGTGTTGTCAGCAAACTTGTGACTGAGTTCCTCTATAATTTGTGCTTTTTCTTCTCTGGTCATGTTTTGTTTTCTTAAATACCAGCAATAGAACCCGTGTCAATTCTCAGGCCTGGACTCATCGTTGTGGAAAGGGAGATACTTTTAAAGTACGTTCCTTTCGAAGAGGACGGCTTAAGTTTGGCAATCACTTGAATCATTTCCATGGCATTGTCCCTGATTTTGTCAGGCGAGAAGGAAGCTTTCCCGATGCTCACGTGAATAATTCCAGCTTTATCAATTTTGAAGTCAATTTTACCGGCTTTTACTTCTTTCACGGCTTTACCAACTTCTAGCGTAACAGTTCCTGATTTAGGGTTTGGCATTAAGCCACGTGGGCCTAATACTTTACCAAGCTTACCAACTTTGGCCATCACAGTAGGCGTACAGATGATCACATCAATATCTGTCCAGCCTCCTTCAATTTTTTGGATATAGTCATCCAAACCAACGTGGTCGGCACCAGCATCCTTAGCATCCTGAACTTTATCAGGCGTACATAGAACAAGTACCTTTACAGTTTTACCAATGCCATGAGGCAATGAAACCACACCGCGAACCATTTGATCTGATTTTTTAGGATCAACACCCAAACGGATATCCATATCCACCGAGGCATCAAACTTGGTGAACGTAATGTCCTTAAGCAGCTGTGATGCATCTTCAAGGGTATATACCTTTTCAGGATTATACTTGGCTACAACGGCCTTTCTGTTTTTTGAAATCTTTGCCATGACTCTTTTATCGTAATCAGTCAATATTAGTTTTTCCAGGGAGGTGTTCCAGATACTGTAACCCCCATGCTTCTCGCTGTACCTGCTATCATTTTCATAGCCGATTCAATCTTGAATGCATTAAGGTCGGGCATCTTTAATTCTGCAATGGTCTTCACCTGATCCCAAGTGATAGAACCGATCTTTACACGATTAGGCTCTTTGGAACCATTCTGCTTTTTCATGGTTTCCAGAATCAGGTTTGCTGCCGGAGGAGTTTTAATAACAAAGTCGAAAGACTTGTCATTGTATATAGTGATCAATACTGGAAGTAATTGACCCGGCTTATCCTGTGTACGCGCATTAAACTGCTTACAAAAGTCCATAATATTTAGACCCTTGCTACCTAAGGCAGGACCAATCGGAGGAGATGGATTTGCTGATCCCCCCTTTACCTGCAATTTCAAATACCCTGTAATTTCCTTTGCCATGATATCCTTAATCTAACTTTTCAACCTGCATATAATTCAATTCAACAGGAGTGTTCCTGCCGAAAATCTTAACCATTACGTTAAGCTTCTTCTTCTCTTCAAAAATCTCTTCCACCGATCCGGTAAAGCCGCTAAATGGTCCATCCATTACTTTCACCGATTCACCCTTTATAAAAGGTGTTTCCAGTTTCTCGTCAAACGAATCGATCTCATCAACCTTACCTAAAATCCTGTTCACTTCGGATTGACGTAGCGGCACTGGCTCCTTTGATGAACCCGAACCGTTATTACCCAGAAAACCTATTACACCGGGTATATTATTTACCGAGTGATAAGCCTCCCCGTGGGATAAATCAGCAGAAATAAGAACATAACCCGGGAAGAAATTTCTTTCTCTAACCCGCTTTTTCCCACCCCGCATTTCATATACCTTCTCCGATGGTATCAATACCTGAGGGATAAAGTCCCTTAGCTTCTCCCGCTCAATTTCATTTTCCAGGTAAGTCTTTACTTTCTTTTCCTGTCCACTAATTACGCGGAGTACATACCACTTCAATTCGCCCATGCCTTTCGCTGGTTAAAATTCTCTATAGAACCACTCCAAACCTGTCTTAAACACCCAGTCGATTGCACCAATTGCCAAGGCAAAAATGGTTGAAGCCACCAGCACCAAAATGGCGCTACTCTGCAACTCGTTGAAACTGGACCATGAAACCTTGTTTCGCAGCTCATCCCAGGATTCCAAAAAGTATGTTTTAACCTTCTGCATCAGTTTTTAGCGTTTTAGCACGGGTGGAGAGACTCGAACTCCCAGCCTGCGGTTTTGGAGACCGCTGCTCTACCAATTGAGCTACACCCGTTTAGGTGGTTCTCAGCAGGATTTTGCAGGCTTTTTAAGTCTCCTCAACCCCTTGAACCACATCTAGTTACATTCGTATACCTTACGCAGCCCAAAAGGACTGCAAAGGTAGAAATAGAACGATAGAAAACAAAGGCGTTTCTTAAAATTTCAGAAACGCCTTATGTCATTGATTATCAGCTTACTGCTTTTCAGCAGATGAAAGCGTATTAGTCGAGGATTTCAGTTACCTGACCAGATCCTACAGTACGGCCACCTTCACGGATTGCGAAGCGAAGTCCTTTTTCCATAGCAATCTTGTTGATCAATTGAACCTCAATCGAGATGTTATCGCCAGGCATAACCATTTCAACACCGGCAGGCAACATGATTTCTCCTGTTACGTCTGTTGTGCGGAAATAGAATTGAGGACGGTATTTGTTAAAGAATGGTGTATGACGGCCACCTTCTTCTTTGGAAAGAACGTAAACCTCAGCCTTAAATTTAGCGTGAGGGGTTACTGAACCAGGCTTACAAATAACCATACCTCTGCGGATTTGCTCTTTTTCAATACCGCGAAGCAATAAACCTACGTTATCACCAGCTTCACCTCTGTCAAGGATTTTACGGAACATTTCCACACCTGTAATGGTAGATTCTAAGTTCTCGGCACCCATACCCAGGATTTGAACTTTATCACCTGAGTTGATGATACCACGCTCAATACGGCCAGTAGCAACAGTACCACGACCAGTGATTGAGAACACATCTTCAACAGGCATCAAGAAATCCTTATCAATCAAACGGGTAGGAATTGGAATGAACTCATCCACAGCCGTCATTAATTCCTCAACTTTTTCAACCCACTTTGGCTCACCGTTTAATGCACCAAGTGCCGAACCTCTGATCACCGGCATAGTGTCGCCAGGAAAGTTGTAGGCGGACATAAGTTCGCGTACTTCCATTTCAACAAGATCCAACAATTCAGCATCGTCAACCAAGTCAACTTTGTTCATGAACACAACCAGTGCAGGTACACCTACCTGACGAGCCAAAAGAATGTGTTCGCGGGTTTGTGGCATAGGTCCGTCAGTAGCAGCCACAACAAGAATAGCACCGTCCATCTGGGCAGCACCAGTAACCATGTTTTTCACATAGTCAGCGTGACCCGGACAGTCAACGTGCGCATAGTGACGCTTATCTGTAGCGTACTCTACGTGTGAGGTGTTGATAGTAATACCTCTTTCTTTTTCTTCAGGCGCATTGTCGATTGAAGAGAAATCGCGAACAGCCGCGAGTCCTTTTTTGGACAATACCTGAGTAATTGCCGCAGTAAGCGTGGTTTTTCCGTGGTCAACGTGACCAATAGTACCAATGTTTACGTGTGGTTTCGAACGATCGAATGTTTCTTTAGCCATATTTGAAAATTCCAGTTAAAGTTTAAAGTGTATAAATAATTTAAGTTGTTACGCTCTTAAATCTTCTTCCTGAGAAGATACACCCTAAACATGATAAGCCTGTCGAATAAGGGTTTATTCGTCTGCCCGAAGGCAGTTTGGTTTCTTTTGATTTCCAAATCGATGGCGCTACTCATCCGAAATCAAAAAATTCCATAGTTTCATAGTTTCAATAAAATCAGAACTTCCTTCTGATGATTGAGTTTCGGTTTCCTTAACTCAGTTGAGCTGTTGATGAGAATTGAACCTGCCTACCGGCAGGCAGGCTCACGACCAACCGCCAGTATTTAAAATCAATTCTAACCAACACTCCCTTCGAGCTGTTGATGAGAATTGAACTCACGACCTCTTCCTTACCAAGGAAGTGCTCTACCCCTGAGCTACAACAGCATACGAGTTGCCAGCTGTTGGTTGTTAATTGCTAATGCTCTAACAACTAACAACTGTTAACTCTCAACTCTACTCAGAGCGGGAGACGAGGCTCGAACCCGCGACCTGCAGCTTGGAAGGCTGCCGCTCTACCAACTGAGCTACTCCCGCCTATCAATTCAAAATTCAACATTTCAGATTCAAAATTTTAAATCTTGAATTTTGAATTGACTTGGTGGGGGAAATAGGATTCGAACCTATGAAGTCATAAGACAACAGATTTACAGTCTGTCCCAGTTGGCCGCTTTGGTATTCCCCCAATTGGTTACGGAATCAGAGGATCTCCCCAAAACCCCGGTAAAAAACATGTCCTAGAACGATTTGAAACCTGAATCGATACACTCAAAAACAGGGTTTTCAAAAAATAGGAGTGCAAAATTATACGGTTTTTTGGTTTCGGCAAACATTTTAAAAAAGCCGGGGATAGCCGTCTTTAAAGAATCGCTATATCATTCACTACACCCTGCCCGAACTCCTTCTGGAAGAGCTCCAGAACCTTTGATTTGTGAAGCAGAAAATCGTTTTTCATGGCTGCAGTTTTGAATTCAACAAACAAAACCTTGTTTTTGATAAATACCTTACGGGTTCGTTTGGCAATAGGCACCCCCACCAGTCTTTCCCATGAAGCCACCACTTGCGCCTCATCAAATTTGGACTCCAGGTGATACGAGTTGAGAAGATCACGGATAGCATCCTTAATTGGTAAAATATCAGACTTCTTACCCCTTCCTTTCATTGGATACTGCTTAGATGAATGTTCCCCTTTTCAACATTAAAGATATCGCAATCAATATCAAGTTCATCCACCATAGCCTGGGTTCGTTCGGGTCCGGCATCCGTTATGAAAGACTGACCATAGTCCTTTCCTGAAATAATCTTGAGCAAACGCGCAATTCGTGTATCATCCAATTTGTCAAAAATGTCGTCCAGCAATAAAATCGGGCTAAAGCCTAAATGGGACTTAATTACCTCTACCTGAGCTAGTTTAATAGCAACCAGAAACGACTTTTGCTGGCCTTGCGACCCTAAACGTTTCAATTCACCATGGGCAAATCCAAAAATATAATCATCGCGGTGTACTCCAAAGGTGGTGCGTTGCAAAATCAAGTCCTTTTTGATGCTGCTTTTCAAACCTGCTTCAAATTCAGAGGCCTCCAGTTCAGAAGCATACGCTAACGTGGCATCCTCACGATTGTTTACCAACAGATTATAAGACGTGTTGAAAATGGGTAAAAACTCTGCCACAAATGCTTTTCTTTTTTGATGGATTACTCCGCCCGACCTGGCCATCTGCTGATCATAGAGATCAATCATATCATAGTCTATAGAATTGTTCTCCGCGAAAAGTTTTAATAAAGCGTTCCGTTGCTTAAGCGCATGATGATATTCCAAAAGTGCATCGAGGTAAGAATGGTCAACCTGCGCAATCATCTGATCAAAAAACTTCCTGCGTGCTTCACTGCTTTCCTTCACCAAGTCAACATCCAACGGTGAGATCAACACGACTGGATACTTTCCGATGTGATCGCTTATCTTATCATAATCTCTCCCATTTTCCTGAAAAGTCTTTTTCCGCCCGGATTGAACCTGACAAAAAACTTCACTTTGTTTATTCGTATTGGTGAAAAAGCCCCTGATGAAGAAATAATCCGCTCCATAACGAATATTCTGGGTGTCGGAGGAGTTTGAGAAACTTTTGGTGGTGGATAGGTAGTAAATGGCATCCAACAGGTTTGTCTTTCCGCTTCCATTCAAGCCCAGTAAAAAATTAATCCGGCAAGGAAACTCCAGCACGAGTTCTTCATAGTTCTTGAAATTCATCAGCTGGAGCTTTTCGAGATGCACAGGTAGATAGGGTAAAAATCAATAATGTGAGAAAGACCGTATTTCAGGCGCTACGCTTGGCGATTGACCAATTGTACCCTATTTTCGCAGTCCGAATCAAAATTAGGGATATGTCCACGACCGCCAAAGCTAAGAAAAGCAATGCCTCTGAGGGTGCAGAAAAAGGTTTTTCAAAAGAAACCTATCTATTCTGGTACGAGAGCATGCTGTTGATGCGCAAGTTTGAAGAAAAAGCAGGCCAGCTTTACGGTATGCAGAAAATAAAAGGTTTCTGTCACCTTTATATTGGTCAGGAAGCGTGCGCAGCCGGTGCAGTATCAGCCCTGAAAAAAGGAGATAAGTGGATAACCGCTTACCGCGACCATGCTCACCCACTCGCTTTGGGTACAAGCCCCAATGCAGTAATGGCCGAGTTGTATGGAAAAGAAACCGGATGCTCAAAAGGCAAAGGCGGATCGATGCACATTTTTGATAAGAATGTGAATTTTATTGGTGGCCATGGAATTGTAGGTGGTCAAATTCCTTTAGGTGCAGGTATCGGCTTTGCTGAAAAATATAACAAGACAGGCAACCTGTGTATTTGTTACATGGGTGATGGTGCCGTTCGGCAAGGTGCTTTTCATGAAGCCTTGAACCTTGCCATGCTGTGGAAAATTCCGGTAATTTTTGTGATCGAAAATAACGGATACGCCATGGGTACATCCGTAAAGCGTACTTCAAATGTTCATGAACTTTATACGTTGGCTGAGTCGTACGACATGCCTTCGGAACCAGTGGATGCCATGAAGGTTGAAGAGGTTCACCTGGCCGTGGCCCGCGCAGCGGAACGCGCGCGTAAAGGTGATGGCCCCACCTTGTTGGAATTCAGAACCTATCGCTATAAAGGACACTCCATGTCGGACCCGCAAAAGTACCGCACCAAAGATGAGGTGGAAGAGTACAAGCAGCGCGATCCTGTGGAGGTTGTTCGGAAAACCATAATGGACAAGAAACTGGCTACCGAAAAGGAACTAGAAAAAATAGAGCAAAAGGTTGCGACCCAGGTTGAAGAAAGCGTGAAGTTTGCTGAAGAATCAAGCTTCCCTGATCCTTCGGAGGCGATGACGGATATCTATTACGAAGCAGATTACCCATTTATTGCCGATTAACAACCGCCCAGTCTGTATCCGCAGGCGGATTTGTTTAATCTTATCTAATTAGTAGTTTTGCGCCCCTCCCGAATGGCTTTTGGGTTTGGGCAAATTTTTAGTGTAATGGCGAAGAAAGACGAAACAAAAGATTTATTACAGAACCCCGAAGCGTTGGCCGAAAAGCTGGAAGGCGCTGAAAATTGGTTGGAGCAAAATTCCAAGCTTGTAACCGGCATTGCAGGGGCTTTATTCCTGATTGTGGCGGGGTACTTTGGTTTCATGTACTACAAATCCAGTCAGGATGCACAGGCACAACGCGACATGTTCCAGGCGGTGTATTATTTCGAAGCTGATAGTTTAAACCTTGCCCTTAATGGCGATGGCAACAACTTAGGGTTCATTGATATCATTAATGATTACAAGTTTTCGGATGCCGCAAACCTGGCTCATTTTTATGCAGGCGTTTCTTATTTGAAGCAAGGAAAATATGAGGCCGCCAGATTGTACCTGGAAGACTTTAGCTCGAACGATCTTTTGGTTCAGGCACGCGCCTATAGTTTGATTGGCGATGCTTACATGGAAGAAGAAAAATTTGAAGACGCTGCCAAATACTACAATAAGGCAGCAGGTTATAAACCCAACAAATTTTTTACACCTACTTATTTGATGAAAGCAGCATTAGCCTACGAGAAATTGAATCAACCGGAGAAAGCAAAAGAAGCGTACGATCAGATTATCACAAAATATTTTGAGTCAGCTGAGTTCACCAATGCCCGCAAGTTTAAAGCAAAACTGGAAAGCAACTCATAAAAGAATTTCAACTACTTTTAAGGGATAGAATTTCTATCCCTTTTTTTATGCTCACACGTTTTTAAAACAATAGTAAAAATGACAGGCCCCTTATCATCCGGAAAAGTACTAACCCGCATAGATCTTTCCTCCACACGAATTGCTTTAGTTGTTGCTGAATGGAATGAAGAGATCACCGGGGCATTATATCAATCGGCCGTATCAACCTTGCTCAGTCATGGGGTAACCAAAGAAAACATTATCCGAAAAAATGTACCCGGAACATTTGAGTTATCACTTGGTGCACAATGGATGGCGCAACGCGATGAGATTGATGCCGTGATCTGTTTAGGTTGTGTTATACAAGGTGAAACTCCGCACTTTGATTACATCTGTCAGGCGGTTGCCTATGGCCTCACCGAGGTAGGGTTAAAAACAGGAAAGCCGGTGATTTTTGGTGTGCTTACCACGCTAACCAAGCAACAGGCTTTTGACCGGGCCGGTGGCAAGTATGGCAACAAGGGTGAGGAAGCAGCGCTGACAGCGATTAAAATGCTGGGGTTTTAGTCAACAACTTTAAATTCAGTTTGCGCCAGCACCTGAAGTGCCTCCAGCGGATTTCTTGTTTTTAGTTTTTTGTAAACCGTTTTAAGCCGGGCATCTATTTCCTTCTTGCTTATTTTTTCCGCACGTTCCATTTCTTCAACCTCTACTCCTTCGGCTGTCATGCGTAACAAACTTAACTCCTGCGTTGTAATAATTACCGGCATAACCTATTATTTAAACCAATAGCCCAAATGGGCTATTGGTAGATTGTAAGCCAACACCAATTTCCTTTGATGTTTTTCTAAAATTGATCATTCGTGTATTCATGGTCAATACCCCTTTTTAGGTATTTTAAGGTATCTTTAACTGAACTATGGAATATACTGACCTGGATGAAGCTTCCTATAAAAAACTCATTGACCTTACCCGCAGTTCGGGAAATATTGATGACGTTGAAGCTTACTTGGAGCAGTTTTTAGAAAGCCCGCAATTCCACCAGCTACAGGTTTTTACCAACCAGGCTATTCGCATTTTGGAAACCTCAGGGCTACGCTATTTATACATCAGCGACAGTATGCAGGAACTGACAGGCTTCACCCCAAAAGAAATTTCGGATGGTGGCTTAATGTTCATTTATAAACGTACCTATTGGAAAGACATCTTACGCCTTACACAAGCCACCATAAACGTGAGGCGGGCGTTGAGTAAACTTACCCCGCAGGAAAAAATGCGTGCCCGATTTTCGTTCGATGTACGGTTTAAGTGCAAAGACGGAACCCTGAAAAAGATATTACAAAACTGTCATATCCTTAAACTTAACGAGGGTGCTGATCCGCAAATCCTCCTGTTTGCCTCTACTGATATTTCAGCCTATAAGCATGACAGCAGAATGAATTATTCACTTAGCGTGTTTGAGCCTGGCAAAGGTTTTGTGCCGGTGCTGAGGGACTCCTTTCATGGTGAGGATTGTCCGTTTTCTGCACGAGAAATGGAAATCTTAAAGCTGACTTCAAACGGGCTGGCAGAAAAAGAAATTGCCGATACACTTTCCCTCAGTGTTGAAACTGTAAAAACGCACCGGAAGAATATGCTGCAAAAGCTGCCCGCTAAAAATGCTGTGGATATGGTGCGGATGGCCATTGTAAACAATTGGATTTAATCCCACTCAACTAAACGCTAAAGAGATTTAGCGTAACCAATCAAGATGCAGCTTGGACGGGACGCCTGCGAGAACCTTTTCTGCTGAACCAGTTACTGCTTGTATGGAACATAATCCCCAAAATACAGTTACAGGGATTATGTTCCATGAAGTTAATGACTTACATATTCTTCACCACTTCCAGTCCAAACTCTGAACACTTCAGCAGCGTTGCGCCTTCCATCTGACGATGGAAATCATAGGTTACACGCTTGGTGGAGATTGCTTTTTCAAGGCCACGATTAATCAGATCGGCAGCTTCCTGCCAGCCCATATACTCAAGCATCATTACACCGGAAAGTATAACCGAGCCGGGATTCACTTTATCCTGACCGGCATACTTCGGTGCTGTACCATGTGTGGCTTCAAAGATGGCGTGACCGGTGATGTAGTTGATGTTGGCTCCTGGCGCAATACCGATACCGCCTACTTGTGCCGCCAGCGCATCGCTCAGGTAATCGCCATTGAGGTTGAGTGTAGCAATCACTTCAAAATCCTCGGGGCGGGTTAACACCTGTTGCAGTGTAATATCTGCAATAGAATCTTTGATAATGATCTTACCTGCTGCGATGGCCGCCTTCTGTTCGGCATTGGCCGCCTCTTCGCCCTTTTCCTTTTTGGTTTTTTCCCACTGATTCCAGGTGTACACCTTGTCGCCAAAATAATTCTCTGCCACCCAGTATCCCCAATCGCGGAAAGCGCCTTCAGTAAATTTCATAATGTTGCCCTTATGCACCAGCGTAACCGACTTACGGTTGAACTTTACGGCATAGGCGATAGCGCTGTGAATTAACCGAACGCTTCCGCTCCAGCTTACTGGCTTAATGCCAATACCAACATTTATTTCATTCTTTACATTGGGAGCGCCAACCCTCTTCCAAAACTCTTCCGATTTCGCCTGGGTGTTAAACCGTATTTTATCGTATTCTTTAGGAAATTCTTTGGCCAGAAAATCAAGCATTTTCTGAGCTTCCGGAGTTCCTCCCTTAAATTCAATTCCCGCATAAATATCTTCTGTGTTCTCGCGGAAGATCACCATATCCACCGCAGCCGGATTCTTAACTGGTGAAGGTACACCGTTGTACCATCGTACTGGGCGCAGACAAACATACAAGTCCAAAATCTGACGAAGAGCAACATTGAGCGAACGCATGCCGCCACCCACCGGGGTAGTAAGCGGGCCTTTTATTCCAACTAAATAGTCACGGAAAGCATCCAGGGTTTCATCGGGCAACCAATTTCCTGTTTTGTTAAACGACTTTTCGCCTGCCAATACTTCCTTCCAGTTTATTTTCCTTTTGCCACCGTAAGCTTTTGCAACAGCTGAGTCAAATACGTATTGTGAAGCACGCCAGATATCCGGGCCTGTGCCATCGCCTTCAATAAATGGAATAGTCGGGTTATCGGGTACTGTTAACTTGCCGTTACTGATCGTAATCTTCTGATCGCTCATTTCTATTTATAATTAAATTTAAATTCCTTTAAGAACCCCGAAATTAAAAAAATAGGCGTACAAATGAACAGCTTTTGTGTTTTGGGGCGTTTTTTGTTTGATCATTGTCATTATGAAAAAAGTAATCCCATTTCTGATCCTGTTCTGCGCCTTATCTGCCTATTCTCCTCAACATGCAGATAGCTTAACTTGCCTTCAGCCAGAAGAGAAAAAATTGTATGAACTTATCATGGACTACCGGAAAAGTCTGGGGCTTGAGGTCATTCCCCTGTCGGCAAAGCTTACCCATGTGGCACAAATCCATGCCCGCGATTTAAGCGAAAATCACGACACAACCAATGAGAAATGTAACCTGCACAGCTGGTCGAAAAAAGGAAACTGGACATCATGCTGTTACACCAATGATCACAAGCAAGCCAAATGCATGTGGGATAAACCGCGCGAGATTGCCGGTTACAACAGCAATGGTTATGAAATATCCTATTACTCTTCAGTTGGCGCAAATGCGTTAGAAGGATTAGAGGGATGGAAAAAAAGTGCCGGACACAACCGGGTAATTATTAACGAAGGCTCCTGGAAACAAATTGAATGGCGCGCCATTGGCATTGGCATTTATAAAGAATACGGTGTTGTTTGGTTTGGTACACTGGAAGATGATGCTACTCTTGTAGTTTGCAATTATTAACCTTGATCGTGTTGATAATTTTGCCTCCTGTGCTTTTAGTGTCTTTGTGTTTTTGTGGCTGAAAACATTTATCTTTCCTTTCGTCACCAAAATCCAAAATCAACTATGAAAACAATTTACTCTTTGCTATTCATAATCATCGGATTGTCTTTTACCAACTTGGTTTTCAGTCAGGGTAATTACCCCAACACACCACCCGCGGTTTCGCCCATGCCCATGAAACCTGAGATGACCGAAATCTGGGAGCCTGAAGTGCCGGTTGTAACCCCGGGTAAGAACCTGGGTGATGCGCCTTCCGATGCCACTATACTTTTCAATGGTGAAAATCTGGATCAGTGGGCAAGCAAGAAAGATCCGTCAAGGCCAGCCCCCTGGAAAATTGTTGACAAAACACATATGGAGGTGGTGCCCGGTTCAGGAGACATTCAAACAAAAATGAAATTTGGTGATTGTCAGCTTCACCTAGAGTTCAGCGCACCAGATGCAGTGGAGAGTCAGGGACAGGGCCGTGGAAACAGCGGAGTGTTTTTTCAAAACCGGTACGAACTTCAAATACTGGATTCGTATAACAACCGCACCTATCGCAATGGCCAGGCCGGAAGTATTTACAAAGATCACGCTCCACTGGTTAATGCCATGAAGGGACCGCTCGAATGGAATACGTTCGATGTAATTTATCGTGCACCGCGCTTCAAAGCGGATGGAAGCCTGGACTCACCTGCTACCATAACCGTTCTGCACAATGGGGTTTTGGTTCAGAATAATGTTACGATTAATGGCTTAACCTTGTACATTGGATTGCATCATTACCCTGAAGCGCACGGTGATGACGTGATTTCCCTTCAGGATCACGGAAACAAAACGCAGTTCAGAAATATCTGGATCAGGAAATTATAATTGAGCGTTTAGTACATCTCTTCCTTACTCGGAAAATCTTTTGATTTTACATCGGTGATATACTTGCCTACTGCATTGGTAATTGCGGTATGCAGATCGGCATACCTGCGCAAAAAACGTGGTTTAAAATCCTGATTGATACCCAGCATATCTTGCATCACCAATACCTGGCCATCAACATCAGGACCTGCCCCAATGCCAATAACCGGTATATGCAATGCACTGGCAACCTGCTTCGCCAACTTAGCCGGAATTTTTTCAAGCACAAGTGCAAAGCATCCACAAGCCTCCAGGAGTTTAGCATCCTCCAGCAATTTAGTGGCTTCTGCTTCTTCTTTTGCGCGTACGGTATATGTACCAAATTTGTAAATCGATTGGGGTGTTAAGCCCAAATGCCCCATTACCGGAATGCCAGCCATAAGAATTCGTTCTACAGAATCTTTTACTTCGCTGCCACCCTCCAACTTTACGGCATGCGCCCCCGCTTCTTTCATAATTCGTATGGCCGAGCGTAGCGCTTCACCGGAACTTCCCTGATAAGAACCAAACGGAAGGTCAATTACAACCAGCGCACGTGTTACGGCTTTCACTACCGATGATCCGTGATAAATCATTTGATCTAGCGTAATGGGTAATGTGGTTTCATTCCCCGCCATTACGTTTGAAGCTGAATCGCCCACGAGTATAATATCAATGCCCGCACCGTCAATAATTTTTGCCATGCTGTAATCATAGGCTGTAAGCATGGAAATTTTTTCCCCACGGTTTTTCATTTCCTGGAGCTGGTGTGTGGTGATCTTCTTTAAATCGCTTTTATGTACCGACATGAATTTACGATAAGTAAACAGCTGACTCTTTACCCAGCACAACTTCTACGTGATCTTTAATGGTAGTAGCCAGTGCATACCCGGTGTATTGCGGATAAATTGGAAAATTGGTGTGACTACGGTTGACAAGTACAGCCGTTTCAATTTTTTTTACTTCAGTATCCAAAAAGGGCTTAAGGCCATACGCCAGGGTACGGCCAGTGTTGAGCACATCATCCACTAAAACAATGCTCTTCTTTTTCACTTCCTTCACATCGCAATCCAGAATAACTTCGCCTTGCTGGGGCGCCAGTTTATCCAGGCTTACTTTCACTAGCTTTGCTTCTATCGATGATATGGATTCAATCTCCTTCGCGAGCAACTTTGCCAACACATAACCCTGGCCATCAATTCCGGCAATAACAATGGACTTCTCCTTGAAGTTATTTTCGTAAATCTCGAAGGCCATCCTGCGAATCTTCTGCTTCACCTGCGCACCATCAAGAATCAATGTTTTTTCCGAAACCATATCAGCTTGGAATAGGAAGCACTTTGCTTGATTTCATGGTAGACAAAATAACCATCGATTGGAGGCTGTCCACCACATCAATGTTGGAGACCTTCTCCAGCATTAGCTGCTGATAGGCTGCTATATCGGCACAGATAATTTTTAAAATAAAATCACCGGACCCGGTAATATGATGGCATTCGATAACTTCATCTACCTGATTGATAGCCTGCATAAACTTCTCAATGTTATCCTTATTGTGGCCTTTCAGGGTAACCATAACAAAGGTGCTAACCCCCAGCCCTACCGAAGCCGGATCAATTACAGCATGATAACTCTTAATTACCTCGGCATTTTCAAGCTTGTTTACGCGCTCCAGGGTTGGTGCGGGCGACAGGCCGATTTCTTTGGCCAGCAAAGCATTGGTAATGTTTGAATTGCGCTGAAGCAATTCCAGGATTTTCCTGTCAGTACTATCCAGTTTGATATTTTTCATAAGTCGCTAGAGGGGATTATAACCAAATTATATTTGGTAAAAATAAGGGAAAAAGCGAAAGAATAAACTGAGCGCTGGAGATTAATCTGCTACTAATATTCGGTGTGTCCGGATAGTTGAACCATACCGGATTTGCACATAATACATACCCGATTGTAGGCCTGAGCCTGGGATTACTACCGTATTATATCCAACAGAGGATGTGGCCTCAATTCGCGTTACCCGTTGACCTAACGAATTCACGAGTAGAATTTCAGTATTTCGATTGTCTGAAGCCACCCACTCTACGTTGATTTCACTTTGAGACGATAGCGGGTTTGGATAAGGCGCCAGAAAAACAAACGTTTCATCCACGCTTGCACAAATGCGGTTGTCTTCCGGTGAGCTATCATCAATTTCTGCATTCACACAAACAACCTGCAAGGCCGAGGTAAACGGAAGCTCAAAATCGAAGACATGCCTGTAGGTTGAATTCGGTTCGATTGATACCGGAACAATGTCACGAATGACAGCTCCATTCAGTTCCATTCGAAGCGCCAGGTTAGCCAGCGCCACATTGCTTTTGTTTTGAATCGATACAGCAGGTTTTAAAGATTGGTTTGGCAACCGCATCAATTCCATTTCCATAAGGGCTACATCAATAACAGGAATAACCACATGAATTACCCTGCTAAAAATATTCGAACAGCCCTGTGCATTAAATGCCGTAAGGTCGGCTACATATTGGCCTAATGTTGTATAGGTAAATGTAGGCGAAACCAATGTGCTGGTTGAATTGGCCGCATCATTAAACGCCCAGGTATAACTGGTAGCATTAACCGAAGTGTTCGTAAACTGAACCTGCAAAGGTGGCGGGCCAACCGAAGGTGCAGCCGTAAAACTTGCCTGGGGCGAGTTAATAATGTTTACATTTTTAGCCACGCTATACACACACCCCGTTTGGGTGGTTACAGAAAGTGATACATTAAAATTTCCGGTATTGTTAAAGGAAAAGTTTTGAGGGTTAAGGCTTCCGGTCCCTAAACCTGCAAAGTTCCAGTTATAGGTAGTTATTGGATCGGCCGGATTTACCGAGTTGCTGGTAAATTCGGTTTGCTGATTGATACAGTTACGGGTAAAAGTAAAATCAGGTGATATTGTATTCGGCACGATCAGCGTTCGGTTTACAGATGCCACACAACCATTGGTAGACGTTACATTAAGCGTTACGCTTTTATTACCCGTTGTGGTAAAAGCATGAACAGGGTTTGCCAATGTGTAGAACGTGCTCTCAATTTGCCATTGCTGGGATTGCAACGTTCCTGTTGACGTGTTGGTAAAACTCACCGGCACGCCAAGGCAAGGCGGGGTATTTGTAAAATTTGCTGTTGGTGATTGAGAAATGGTTACAGGCTTTTCCAATACTGAAGAACAACCAAAGTTTGTTGTGGCGGTAAGTGAAACATTGTATCCACCGGCATTGACAAACGTATGCTGTGGGTTTCGTAATGTTGACGTACCACCCTCACCAAAATTCCACAACCAAGTCGTAATGTTGCTGTCAAATGGATTGGGCGTTAAATCGGTGAATTGTGTTGGCGTACCGCTGCATGAAAAGGGTGGCAAGGCAACGGAGAAATTGGTTTGGGGTTTGGAGTAAATGGTAATCGGTTTGCTGTTGGTGTTCACACACCCTGCAGCATTTGTTGCTGATAAGTTTACCGGATAAGTGCCGGGGTTGCTAAACGCTGTAACCGGATTTACCGCAGTTGAATTTTGTCCATCACCAAAATCCCATGCAAATGAACTTACCTCACCGATTGTAGTATTGGTAAATGAAACCGGGGCATCCGCACATTGACCCGTGAATGAAAAATCAACATCAGGCCCTTGCAAAACCGTGGTGATTGATTTTATCACTTCATTCTCGCAGCCCGGTATGGTTGCTTTAAGCTTTATCTCCTGACTAACCGCATTTACAAACAAAAACTCCAGGTTTTGATTGGTGGATAACGGGGTTCCATTCACGCTCCACGACCACGATGGCATGAGCGCAGCATCAAAAGTTGTTGAATTTGTAAACAGATAATTCTGGTTGGTGCAAATGGGCGATACTGCCGGCAATACAAAATCAGCTACCGGTTGATTGAAAATAGTAAGTTGTTCACGTGCCAGATTGCTACAGCCATTAGATGCCGTAACCGTTACACGAACATCATAGCTACCGGCTGTTGCATACACATGCGGTGGGTTGGGCAAGGAAGAAGTACCGGCATCACCAAAATCCCAGGCGTAGGTAGTTATATTACCGGATGTGTTATCAGCAGAAAAAAGAACATCATGATTTGCACAAACATTTTGTGTAGCGATAGAAATATCCGGTGCTTCCAGTGCACTCACAACAAGTTCGCGCGTAAAGCTGCCTGAATTGCCCTGAGCATTCACAGCAACGACTGTAATTTTATAAGTGCCCGGTGCCCCGTAGGTAACAAGTGGAGGCTGTGCGCTCTGGTAAACATTTAAACTAGCACTGCATACGGCCGGGAAAGTAAAACGAAAAAGTCTTCGGTTAGTAAGATCAACTGAAAACCCAAGCCATGTTGTGCCATCCTTTACCCAATTGGTGGCCGAATTCTCATCAGTTGTTGGTCCGAACAAATCACCCAGATTCAACCCCGTACCACTTTTATCTATTATGCTTGAACCAAACGACAACCGGTAAAGAGGACCTATGGCTGACTGAACAAACGCAGTATACTCACCGCCATCAAAAAGAACAGAAACATTTACCGGAAAAAAATATGAACTAAGAAAAGTTATTTCGCCACTGGTGGCGGGCTCATTTATCCCATTTAAAAAGTCCAACCAAAACACCTTATTATTTCCATAGGAGGTAACCAGGCCAAACCAACGGTCGCACTCTTTAACCATTGAAATACCTCGGGGGCCATTGCTTCCGGGAATTGCAAAAGAAGTTACGGTTGGTGTATTGGTTAAGGAATTTCCAAAATTTAAGTGTACAATTCCGGATGTGCCCCCATTGGTAACAAATGCATGCAGTTCGTTTTGATTCTGGATCAACTCAATACCATTAGGTGAACTCAGTATACCCAATGTTCCCAGGTTTTGAACCAGTGGAATTCCTTCAATACCCGAAGAAAAAACTAGACGTAACAAATTATTGCCACCGGTATTGGTAACCAATACCATCCAGGTACCACCCTCATTGTAAGGGTAGAAGTCGAGCGCAGCATTAAGTGCACCTGAGGGGTTGCCAATGTCTGTGACCGATGGAATATTCGCAAGTGAGGAACCATAGTTAAGCCGCACCATACGGTTAGGACTGGAGGCCTGATCGATGGTAAGGCCATACCAGTTATTATTGTCTTTAAAGTGCCTGATGGATCTTGTGCGGAATAACAATGAATTCGTTAGCACCGGGCTTGCGGAGGGCGTAAGCGCAAGATCGCCCGAACAAAAATCCCAGTAATATTCACCGGCACCTATCGAAGTGTTTTGAACGAGAACATTTGTATTTAAGCAACTTTCAGAAGGAGAAGAAAAAAAAGGTGCAGGACATTGTGCTTGGCTGTAGACTGCTGCCAGCATCAATCCTATGACAACAACACTTCGCATTCGTATTCCCACGTCCACTATACTTTTTGAAAGCATCCTGTAACCAGCCTATCATTCTAGAAGGTCTTGATATACACCCTCAACCTGGTTTGCAATAAAGCCGGTTTCAAAGTTATGAATAATAAAGTCTCTTGCAGCCAATGCTATTTTCCTTCTTTGATTTTCGTCCATAGCCAAAATATTTATAGCATCAGCCATTGCCTTCACATCCCCTTGCCCAACTAAAACACCGGTTTCACCATGGTTGATTAATTCAGCTGGGCCTCCACTATTTACAGCAATTACCGGCACCCCAAACTGCATGGCCTCAGCCGTAACCCTTGAGAAAGACTCAGACATTGAAAACTGTAAAACAATGTCTGAGCTTTTTATGAGTTTCTCAACATCGTGCTCAAAATCACGAAATTCAACTGCCTCTTTAATTCCTAATTCAGAAGCCCGTTCTTTCAATCTGGTCTTATAGTTTTGATTTGACCGGGTTGCAAACGTGCCACCTGCAATGATTAATTGTAATGAGGGCACAGATTTTCGGGCTATTGCCAAAGCCTCCAAGGCATAGTCATGACCTTTGCCCGGCACATAATTAGCAGGATATAAAAGAACACACCGGGTATTTTCGTTGCCTGCTTTAAGTGGGTACCTCTCGATTGGATTAATCGGGTTGCCAATTACAACAACATATTTTGATGACCAGGGTAAGCTTTTTTTTGTTGCGATTGAGTTACAGATAACGGCATCGGCATAACGCAGCACAATGGCTGCCAGGTATTTATAAACAAGCTTAAGATAGGAGTTGGAAAGAAGCCTGATATGATAAACCAGTTTAACCTTCGGGTTAAAAATCTTAGCGCCCACACCACACAAATTATAGAGGTCATTAACATGTATGATTTTTACGTTCTCCTTCTTAACAAGGCTTACTATCCTGAATGTGTTGAACAGTAGAATCGGTAAATAAAAGAGTACACGAAAGCTTTTGCTAAGTTCTAAAAAGGAAAATTCAAATACGGTTTGTCCCTGTTGCCGAAGCGATGGAATAAGTTTAGAACCTTTTGGGAGCGCAAAAATAAACCGGTAGTTTTTCAGGTAAGGCAAAAGCAAGGATATAGAGGTGAATGCACCTGTTGTGGCAACGGAATTGTCGATGATTAAAACGTTGTGCCGATCTTTCAATTTGCCTGGGCTATTAAGTTATTCCATTCTTGAATGGTACGATCAAGCGTAAACTGAGCAATGCGTGTCCGGGATTGATTTGAATAATGTTTTCGTTTTTCGTCAGACTTCACTAAAACACTGATCGCATCAATCCACGCTCGGCACGCTGTGGGTGTGCTCCATTCCGGAAGCAATATTCCGAAAGTTGCCCACTCAACCGAAGTTAGTTTTTTGGTCTCTGAGCCGGGTGCTAGTATTTCCCGTGGACTGTATGGGCAGTCGGATGTCAAAACGGGAATCCCACATAACATCGCTTCTGCCAATGCGTTTCCAAAACCTTCGTGCAAGGAAGGCAGCACAAATAACTTTGCCCGACTCAGAAACTTCATTGGGTTTTTCTCAAAGCCCCAAAAAAACACGTCAGCTTCCAGGTTGAAAGGTAAATTCGTGTTCTTTACCCATGTGTTTAAATGAAGCGCTTTACACCTGGCGATCAAATCTGGCATGGAAGGCCCATCGCCTAGCAGTAAAAACTTACCGGCCACATTTTCTTTTCGCAACCCAGCAATCACTTCAAGGAATTTGTCGTATCCCTTTTCTGAGGAAAGTCGGCCATGGCTAATAATTACGTGCTGTTGCAACAAAGCTTCGGCCTCAGCATCCAATGGTTCTTGCAGTTGCGTGTTGGCCCTTTCGGCACTAAAGCCATTATAGATTACATGAATGGGGCGTTTAATTTTATAATCATAAATCAACTCCTTTCGAATACCTTGATTGAGTGCAACAAGTTGATCGGCCATTCTATATAATACCGGTAACAGAAGTCGATGCCGTATAAATCCGAGCCAGCCAGTGATATGCTGATCGTGCCGTTTAGATCCTCGAATGCTGATGATTACTTTATCATTACTTTTGGTAAGGAGATTAACATAATCCGCACCCTCCAAAAAGCTGATCGATACATCAATGTCGTACTGCTGTTTTATCTTCTTAACTTTTGATAGGCGCTTTACAAAATTTACAAGCTTGCCAATAAGCGTTGTTGAAGCTGGAATATCCAGATCAAGAAGGGGGGTCACAAATTCGTACGGACCAATATTGTTTTTATTGAATACAACATTAATCACGTTATGATTTTTTGAAAGCTCACGGCTTAGCGAAGCGAATGACTCCTGTGCGCCTCCAAAATCAAGATTTGGAATGATAAGAAGTATATGCTTTCCAACGTTGGTCATCCGTTAGCCATCATCTTGTCACGCCACAGCATTAGCCCCAGAAATTTCCACATGATAACCATATTCAGCTCTTTATCACCTGTCCTGCTACGCGAATATATTTTTAATTGCTTGTCAACCCAATTATAATCAATCATGGGCCACGCTTTAGAAAATTGATGAGCTGATAGTTTAGTTTGAAAAAGATTATCTAAATCGCTCTTAAACCAGTTAAACAATGGAATACTGAAGCCCATTTTTGGCCGGTTGAAATATTCGGAGGGAATGTACCGTTCCAGTACTTTTCGAAGTAAATATTTTGTTTGTCCGTTTCTGATCTTATAATCCAAAGGCAGACGTAAACAAAATTCAACCAGGCGATGATCCAAAAAGGGTTCACGCGATTCGAGGCTATGGAACATGGTTGCCCGATCAATCTTCACTAAAAAATCATCCGGTAACAAATACTTTAGGTCCCAAAGCATAAAAATTTCTATAGGATGCAAGGAAGACTTAAGCGTTTCATCAGCCAATATGCCCGTATTATTATATGTCGCATTTTCGCTTAGGTACTGATTGATGCGCGATACATCCAGGGTTGAAATACAGGTTTTATAAAATTCAAGCCATGTATTCTCACGCATAATCTGGCCGGCCTTATTGAGTTTATTACCCAGCGGAGAAACACCAAGCAAAGCATCAAGCCCGATTAATGTTTGACTTCCGATACTCCGCACAAACTCAGGCAGGTTGAATATGCGCTTGCCATATTTGTAATACCGCTGATACGACATGTAACCGCCAAACAACTCATCGCCACCCTCCGAAGATAACACCACTTTCATACCTTTTTCTCTGGCCAATTCACTAACTAATGAGGTTGGAATACCAGAACTGTCATAAAAAGGCTCATCATAAATCTTGTAAAAATCATTAAGTCTTTCCTTCGCCTCGTTGATGGTTAATATTCGCTCAGTATGGTTAGTTTTAAAGTAGTTGGCTATTTTTTTTGCATATGGGGTTTCATCAAAAGCCGGGTCATCAAACCCTATAGTGAATGTATTTATAATACCAAAGTGTTTCGAAAGTAGGGCTACTAACGCTGTACTATCTATCCCGCCACTAAAGAAAATTCCTACCGGAACATCCGAAACCATTCGGTACTTGAATGACGATATCAGCAATTCCTCAAGCTCATCAATAAGTTTTTCTTCAGACTGTATGGTTATAGGATTGTGAATATAATCCTCTGCATTCCAATACGACACTTGCCGTGCATTGCCTTGGGTAAAATGAAGGTAATGACCAGGAAGAAGCTTTTCAATTCCGGAAAAAAAAGTATTGGCGCCAACGGTAAACCCATACCGAAGATAATCCACCAGTCCTGAATAACTAATCGTGTTGGAATTTGCCTGATGAAAGGCCTTCAGTTCGCTGGCAAATGTTATCGAGCCATCCTTACATGAATAATATAATGGTTTTACGCCCAACCTGTCTTTGGCCAGGTATAATTCACGTGTTGCCTTATTATAGACCGCAAAAGCAAACATGCCAATCAACTTCTTCAATACATCAACACCCCAATAATGAAAACCTTTTAGCAATACTTCGGTGTCGGAATGTGTAGCAAAAGAGTATCCAGCTTTTCCTAGTTCTATTCGTATCTCAGCATAGTTATAGATTTCACCATTAAATACGAGCACCAGATTATCAAAGAAAAAAGGTTGGTTAGCCGAATCGCTCAAATCAATGATGGAGAGACGGTTGTGGGCTAAACCAACGTTTTCTTCAAAGAAAATACCTTGGGCATCGGGCCCCCGATGGTGCAGGCATTTCTGTAATGTCAGCAAATCGTGCTTTGATTTTCGCGAATCAATAAAACCGGATATACCACACATAACAAAATTTTTAAATCCTTTCCTTTGGTATACCTAAAAAATTAGTCTCTGCGTTTCGGTCATAGTTTGTGCTGTGTGCGTGAATGAAATTCGCTTCGAAGCCTTCCTGCGAATATTCTTCTCCCTGGTCCAAACGAAAAAGTTTATAGTTGTTAGCCAGAAAGAAATCAAACATTTCGCGAGACGTTACACCATAAGCTTCAACATGCACACGCGCAAACTCAAACATAATTACTGGCCTGCACCGGGCAATTGTTTGCACCGCTCCTTTTAGCACTTGCAATTCTGCACCTTCTACATCAATCTTAATAAAATCAATCAGGGTGTTTTCCGGAATAACGGAATCAAGTTTTTTAGTGGTTACATGAAGTTCTTCCACCTGTGCCGACACGGGGTAATGCTGGAGTTGAAACCCACTCATAGCTTCGGCACCTACGGCTTTGTAAAACACAGTTGTATCTTCCTGGTCGCTTAGGGCGAAGTTATGCAGCGACACAGTTTTAAACCTGGTCTTTAGTTGCTCGAAATAATCAGGTAAGGGTTCAAAAGCCCAGTGTCTTCCATGCTGTGCATATTTCAGAAACAATTCTAAAAACGAACCTTCGTGGCAACCAATATCAATTCCGTTTGAATTTGGTTTAAGGGTTGATGAAAGTATTTTCTCAACGCGCTTATGATCGCGCGCTATCCGTATGGCCCACTCCGATGGTCTTGGGCTCAGTAAACGTTTAATGGAATTAACGAGTTTCATAATCGCTCACGGATAAAGGTATTAACGGAATCCATTCCTTGGTGAATTATTTTATTGTTCCGTTCAAAATCACGCAAGGTGCTTTCTTTCCATGATTGAATATCGCTAAACGTGGCCAAAATAAGGCTTTCAAGTTGTGTTGGTATTTGCTCCAACTCCAAAACCTGGGCCGACTCAGGAAGGATTCCCTTCAGGGTAGAAAGTTTCGGATCAAGTTTAAGAGCAATGGATGGCAGCCCAAAAGTACTGGCTAAAATAACTCCATGAAACCGTGACGAAACAATCAAATCATGATCACAGAACCTGGCAAAGAATTCACTCAGGTTGCCTGATTCCAAAGGCCACTCCACCAGGTTAAAATCATCCTGAACAAGTTTACTATAAGGTGTATCATAAACCTTTTCAAATGAAAAGAAGGTTATGGAGAATCCCCTATCCCTCAAGGACTTTGCAACATCAAGGGTTTCTTTCACATAATCGTTGTTGCTTTTCCAATAGCGTAATACCATACCAATACGCTTTGACGCAGGCTCAACAGTTTTTTTTAATCCTGACGGATGCCAGTATTCCGAAAAAAATGCCAAGTCGGTTGACACCACTGGACTCACCCGTGTTTTGTACCGGATGGCTGCTGCTACACTTGCTGAATCACGTACCTGCAAATAATCATACCCGTTTAATAGTGGCACATTGGTATAAAATTTTCGAGACGATGGCGTAAACGTACCAACCCCAATACCCAGGCCTATCCGGTATGTTGTTGAAATATTCTCTTTGCTCTTTACTACTTTATAAAACTGATAAAGTTTTGTGAACCACGAAGGCTTGTTAAGGATTATCCGGTTAAGGACTGAAAACAGAAAATTTCCGTGCTCATAATCATAATGTACACCACCACCACCATGAACGATGAAATCAAAATGTTCACGGGCTGAATAATTAATTGTTCGGATATTCTCACCTAGTAGCCCATTCAGATAGGAAGAGGTTTGCTCGGTATTAACAAAAACAACAAGTTCGGCTTCCGGAAAATGCCACTTCAAGTTGTGGTAGCACACCAGCAATAGAATATCGTCTCCAAGGTTCCCAAAACCATAGTATCCCTGCAGCAATATTTTTTTTCGATTCATTGCTAATTAGGCGGGTGACGGTACATAAACCAAGCTGCTGAGCAGTGTGTATAAGCGATCAGCATTAAACTGAGCGGAGTAAGCAGGATCGGCCGGGGCTACAGAAAAAAAAGACATATTTTTTTCTTTGTAGTTAATTACGGCCCTTCGCAGGTATTCGGCAATTGCGTTCACATCATCATGCACAAAACAATTGCCATACCTTCTTTCAATAACCGAACGGCATGTACTGTTGGCACCGGTAATTGCCAATATCGGGCGTTGCGATGTCATGTAACCAAGTATCTTGGATAAGAAGAACACAGAGTCGGCATCGCTGAAACGCCAATCAAATAGCAAGAGCACATGGGCTTTACGCTGACTGGACACACTTTCTTCAAACGTATACTCTTCTACAACTTTAACAAACGGATAATTGTACTGATGAAAAACCGCACGAACATCAGGATTTAACCGGCCCATAAACACAAATTCACATTTTGAAAAAAAATCAGGTTCCTGTTGGGTTATTTTCTTTATTGCCTCAAGCAAAAATACTGGGTTTCTTCCCTCACCATAAAAATTACCGGTGTGTAAAAAAATCATTTTGTCGCCAAACGCAAAAGGATTCTCCGCCAGCTCATCATCGTTGTAAACATTAGGGAAGAACTGAAACTTATGAGCAAACTGAGGATAGTGTTCAGTGTAAAGCTTTATTTGCTCGTGTGAGGTGAGCGTAACAACATCGGCATTTTCGAAACATTCCCGCTCCATCACGCCATGGAATTCCCTTACTTTCCCGGCAAACAAATGCAAGGGCGAAAGCAACCAAGGGTCGCTAAGATGCAAAACCCACGGAACCTTGTAGTGTTGCTTAAGCTTAAGCGCCATCAATGCAGAACTAAAGGGAGTTGCCCGGGAATATATGATATCTGGGCGTAGACCAATTTTCTTTATGGCCTTTTTCCACTGCCGTGGAAACATAAAATCCTCATCAGGTTTCATCAACCAATCCTTATTAATAATACTGGTTAAGAATCTACCCGCCCGTGAGCTATAGTGTGGCAGCCGAATAAACGTTGCAGGTTTAATGGCATCATAAAGTCCGGGGTCAGCGCTCCGCCACCCGTGTGCTACTTTAATGGTAAGCACCGTTAGCTCACACCGCTTTGCTAGATGATTTGCATACTTAATAACCTGCAAACTTTCGGGGGTGTTTTGGGGAGGAGCGGATATGCTAACCAAAAGAACTCGCATCAGGCAATTTTGCGGTAAATACAATTAGTATGTTCCGTAAGCAATCGAATATTACGGGCATCAAATTTATGAACAAATCCGCTATCGGACAGGGGTGCATCAACAATTTCAAAATCGGTAAAAGCGGTCGTGTCCTCAAATCTGAAATTACTATTGTATACCACAAGCAATCCACCCTTCCTTACCATAGCAGCAAGATCTTTCGCGGTTTTTGAAAACTTTGAAAATGGATAGATGGCTTCGCAATTCTGCAAGTCCTTGGTATCCTCCCAACGGCAAAGAACAGAAAGACAAAAAATAGCATCGTAAGGGGCATCTTTTAACAGGTTTTCAGGTATGCTGAAAATAAAGGAAATTCCTGGGTCCGTATTTTTTCGTTTAGCAATCGCCAGGTTTAGGCTATTGATGTCCGCTCCAACAATACGTGCATGAGGAAAATATTTCCTTAATGAAAAACACTCCTCACCGGTGGAACATCCAAACGATAAAAGTTTTAGTTTTCTTTCAGCACCCATGAGTGCTTTTGATGCCTCTCCAAACAATAGGGGATACCGGTCGGTATATGTTTTAGAGGTCAGCTGATGTTGGTCCTTGAATAACCTCCGGTAAACCCGCACAACATTGACGCGAAAAATACTGAAGTGATTCGTGCAAAAGGTAATAAGTTTTTTGAAAAAATCAGTCAATCTCTTCATATCAGGCAAACGTGTAGAAAAAGGTTACCCCAAAAAACAGCGCGAGTATAATTAAAGTATCCCGAACCACTATGCCCCGATTTAATTTTACCATTCCGAAGATAACATAAAGCTGTATAGTGTGGCATAAAATTGTGGCTAGTACATAACCCATAATAGCAGCTTTTGCATCGAAGAAAGTTGCACCCACCAAAAGCCCGATAGTTTTCAGAATTATAAACAGAAGGTTTAGGATAAAGTTTATACGCTCCCGGTGTAGAACCCGGAACAATACCGAAAGTGGATGTGCAGGAACAGCTGGAATTAAACTTATGGCCAGAAAGGAAGCATAAATACCCGAACCCCGCCAGGTTTCACCAAACAAGAACAAAAACAAGGGCAAGCTTATCATAGAGAGTACCGAAAGGCTTAGTGAACTAATCAGAAATAACCTTTTGTAAAGCCTGAGGGAAGCAGGTGCCAATTGCTCCGGTGTATCATGCTGCAACTCGGCAGCCTTTTGCAAAAAAACAGTAGTTGATGAGCTGATAAGCACGTTCATGGGCATGCTTACCAGGCTAAAAGCCAGGGCAAATAAGCCTAGCGTTGTCTGACCAAAATAGAATGAAATGATATATACCGGTAATTGATTGCTGAAGTTACTCAGCAATAAGCCGGTAGTAACAAATAGCGGGTACGCACGATAGGCAACAAACAACCGTTGAGTGTCGACCAAAGAAATTCTTCTGGTGATTTGCACCAATTGACTTCGCATAGTGCGGCTTAAACGGGCAAGACTATCAAGGGGGAATTGAATTCCATTACCGATTATCATGCCAGCAGCGTCAACACGAACAAAAAAACCGAAGAGCAGTGTTGCCAGTTTACTGGCAAATGTTGAAATTATCTTTCCAAAAGCACTCCGTTTAAATTCTTTAAGCCGAATGCTCCAGCCTGACAGCATGCTGTCAACACCAATCAAAAACAAATAAAGTGGAATAAACCACAGAAATTTTGCTATTGCTTGCCATTCAAAAAATTCCACCAGAAATTCGCCAGACGTAAAAACAACCAAGCCGGAGAGCGTTACAAAAAAAACAATAACAGCCACGGTTAGCTGCACCATTTTATAAAAATCATTATCGTCCTTAATGGTCACATACCCCGTTGGATACTGAAGTGTTACCAAGGGCGAAACATTATTTATAATGGCCATAAATAAGGAGAAAGCACCATAAGCAGCAGGGCCATACATACGGGCAATAAAAGGTGTAAAAATCAAACCAAGAGCTAGGGCAGCAGCATTGCCGGTAATGGTTACAGCCAGGTTATGGACAAATCTTCCTTCGGGGAAAATGCGCAGGAAGTTCTCTTTTAAAATCAAAAATGGCCTTGGCAACATCGCGGTTCAAACATCGCAAAAAATAAAATTTGCACCTATTGACTGTTCACCAAACTATCCCTACATACATTACAAATTTGCTGCTAAAACAATGTCCACGAAAACACCTGGTTTCAAGCTATTGTAATAATTTGCGCACAAAAATAACCGATTTGTAAACATCATTATTAACCGGTGGGGCTGGCTTTATTGGAGCCATGTTAGCCGTGAGCTGTTGAAAATCCAAAACGATGGAAAGCCGCTACAATTTTTTGCGAGATAATAGGTCCCCGTGTGAGCATGCTAAGAGGTGTTGTTTTTTCGTAATGTGGAAATCAGTTCTTGCGTAGCCACAAGATCATGTTCATATCCGTTCGGGTAAGCTTAGTTATTATTTTAATTACGGGGTTGGGCTTCGCGAACACGTAGTCATGGGTTGTCCAAAAATCGACCTGTGCAATCGAATAGTTATTCAACTGCGCGTTTTTCTCAAACGTCTCTTTTCCGAATTCATACAAGTGAAACGGAGCATGCATGGGAGAAATGTTTGATACGTAATCCATACCCCTAAGCCGGTAAAACAGATTGGCAAGCAGTTGAACAAATATTCGGTTGGACGGAACACCGATGTACACCAGGCCTCCGGGTTTTAGCCACCTTAGTGCAGTCACCAGAGCTTGGTTGGGGTCATACAAATGCTCAAACACCGCGCTGAAAAGAATCAGATCGAAAAAGCTGTCCGGGAAAGACGCCTCCTCCAGGCTCTGGTTAAACAGGCGGTCACTGGGAAAGCCTCGCGTCAAGGCATACTCGTAAAAACTTTTGGAGGGCTCCAACCCGTAGGCGTCCACATCATTTCGAATCAATGCCTTCATCACACCTCCAAGCCCCGTACCGATATCAAGGCCGCGCATACTGGCCCGGGCGGGGTAAATGGCCTTAAAGGTGTTAATCTCATGCTGAAAATAAGTTTCGGGAATTTCCTTCAACTGTTCCCCAAAGTATAGATCGACCGGTACTTCATAGTGATCTGCAATTCGTTGGGGTATGGGTAGCGGATTGGCAAAGATGAGCCCGCACGCACGGCATTGAACTACTGTAGTGGTGATCCCTATTTTTTGTTTTGGGTTTCTTCCCTGATGTTGGTTTAGCCGCTTGCCCAACACATTGAAATCGGTGCGCCCACACATATTACATCGGTCAGCATAAACAAAACGATAGGTGATCTCTTTTCGGTCCATGGTAATCTTGATAAACTACAATTGCTTGGTGTAACTCGGCTGGGCAAACAACTAGATAAAAAAGCATTTGAACAAGTGGATGATAAAAAAATTGAACCACACGGTGACGAGGCTATTTTTTCGCTTGCGGCTGGTATAAATAACCTTGACAATGTTTCAGGTTCGATGTATAACTGCTGGCGCCCAAGCATTACCATAGTTGAAAAATCTGCCCCATTTTGCTAACAGGCTTCAAAAATGTGGCACAATTGCTCATTATCCCCATAAACATCTCGCCATTAACAAGCAGGTGATTTTCTATAATGCTATGCTAGTCAAGTTTAATTGCACGGAGAAAACCCGCTACGAATCCAATCCTATTTCAAGCGATTGTAATAACTTGCGCACCAAAAATAAACCGACTTGAAAACATCATTATTAACCGGTGGAGCTGGCTTTATTGGAGCCCATGTTAGCCGTGAGCTACTTAAACTCGGTCATAAGGTTATCATTTTAGATGACCTGAGCGGAGGTTTTGAAGAAAACATCCCTGAGAAAGCAGTTTTCATTAAAGGAAGCATTAACGATCAGCAACTGGTGGCTAAGCTTTTTCAAGACTACTCCTTCAACTACGTGTATCACCTGGCCGCCTATGCTGCAGAAGGCCTCAGTCATTTTATCCGCAGGTACAATTATGAAAACAACCTCATCGGCAGCATTAACTTGATTAACGAAAGCATTAAGTATAAAATCGAGAGGTTTGTTTTTACATCCTCGATTGCGGTTTACGGGAAAGGGCAATTACCGCTGCGTGAAGACATGGTACCAACGCCTGAAGATCCTTATGGGGTTGCCAAATTTGCTGTAGAACAGGATTTAAAATGTGCCCATGAAATGTTTGGACTTGATTACACCATCTTTCGTCCGCATAATGTGTATGGAGAATACCAAAACATTGGCGATAAATACCGAAATGTAGTAGGTATTTTTATGAACCAACTTATGCAGAACAAGCCCCTTACCATTTTTGGCGATGGGGAACAAACACGGGCATTTAGTTACATCGGAGATATCGCTCCGCTAATGGCCAACTGCGTAACCAATCCCAAAGCCAGGAACGAAATCATCAACGTTGGTGCCGACCAGAACTATACTGTGAAAACGCTGGCACAGGAGGTGATGAAAGCCATGGGTACGGAAGGCGAGATTTTGTACACAGCCTCACGTAACGAGGTAATGCACGCCTGGTCGGACCATACAAAATGCCAGCAAATCTTTGGGGACATCACCTATACACCATTGCCAGATGGCCTGAAGAAAATGGCTGACTGGGCCAAGCGTACCGGCAGTAAAAAAAGCACTAGGTTTGAAAACATTGAAATTCTCGAAAAGCTCCCGCCTATTTGGCTAAACGATTAAATGAAATCAATTCTTTTTTTGGATATGCACCGTGAGGGAAGGTCGCCCTCACAACGCTTTCGGTATGAACAATATTTGCCGTTGCTAAGCAAGAATGGCTTCCGTGTGCATCATTCCTTCTTACTAAACGAAAATGATGATAAAATTTTTTATTCACAGGGTAAATACCTGGGAAAGGCGTGGTTATTATTAAAAAGCATTGCCAAAAGATGGAATGATGTCGCTCGTGCAGGTAAATACGATTTTATTTTCATCCAGCGCGAAGCCTTTATGTTGGGCACAACTTTTTTTGAAACATTGTTGTCGCGTTCCAAAGCAAAAATCATTTTCGATTTTGATGACTCCATTTGGTTGCCCCAGGTTTCCTCAACAAGCCCGAATAAAAAATTAAACTTCTTGAAAAACCCCGGCAAAACAGCCCGCATTATTTCATTAGCCGATTGTGTGGTAGCGGGTAACCAATACCTGGCCGATTATGCCTTGCAGTTTAACCCATCCGTTAAAATTATCCCCACCACTATTAACACTGAGTTGTATTCACCCAAGCCAAAGGAATCAAACAAGATTATAACCATTGGATGGAGCGGGAGTAAAACCACCATCGATCATTTTAAAGAGGCCCTTCCCGCCCTGGAGGTGATCAAAAATAAATACGGTAATCGGGTGGCTATTGACGTGATTGGTGACAATCAATACCGAAACGAAAAGTTGGGTATAACCGGAAAAGCCTGGAGCCTGGCCAACGAAATTAACGACCTGCTTACTTTCGATATTGGCATAATGCCGCTGCCGGATGATGAGTGGTCGAAAGGGAAGTGCGGACTAAAAGGCCTGCAGTACATGGCGCTGGAAATACCCACACTTATGTCACCGATTGGTGTCAATAAGGAAATTATTCAGCATGGCAAAAATGGATTTCTTTGTACAAGTACTGAAGAGTGGGTAAAATACCTTAGCCTGTTAATTGAAGATTCAGAGTTAAGGGCACAAACAGGAACAGCTGGAAGGCAAACGGTATTGGAACGTTACTCGGTTAATGCCAACGCTTCGCTTTTCCTTTTATTATTTGAATTGTAATAGATATAACCAAGCGCCAGCACATAAAACGGTAGAAGAGGTATTTTGTAACGAGCTAATGTTCCAAAGTTGAACGTTGATACCCCAACGGCAAAAGCAAACGAGAAACTAAATACGAGGCAAAAAAGTACAGTAGGGTTTCTGAATGAATAAATCAAAGAACTACTATATCGCATTATTATCACTAGTGTAGCAACCAAAAGCAATACGCTTTCCATTGCCGTAAGTAACATGAGAGGGTTTTTTACTTCCCATAAATACGGCCTGAACAATGAAACATTAATGGCCTGAGGCGCTTTTGACATCATGTTACCAAAGGTTCCGTCAAGTTCACCTAAAGAATAGCCGCTGCCAGCATCCTTCCCGGTATAGAATCCAATATCGTACGCAGTTACTTGTGCGGTGGTAGCTATACGATCAAGTGAATATTTTGGATCATCTTTTCCGATAAGAATAATGGAATAGTATCCGCTACCCACAAGTAAAGCAAAAATTACTGGTACAATCAATACCTTGAGAATAAGCGACTTAATGCGCGCCAGATAGCTGGCATAAATCCATAGTATGGCAGCCGGCAAAAAACAAAGCAGTATATACTTTTTGATTGAGTAGAGAATCCAAACACTGAGGATCAATAACATGACAGAAAATGATTTCTTCCTGTCAAAGCGAAAGAAATTACTAACGGCTAGTGTCAGAAACCCAATGGCCGCCAAAGTAAGTGTATCTTTTAATAAGCCGGAGCCCCAAAAAATTACCGATGGAATAAATAGTGTGGCTATAGCAATCCACGGATGGTGTTGAGGTGATTCGCGGTAAAAGGCAAAGAATAAAGACCATGCGCCTAAAAAACTCACCACGGCAAACAAAACGGCTGTAGCAGCATAGGATGAAAATGTAAACAAATCAAAAAGTGCAGCTATCCTTACAACAAAAAAAGATGACGGGTCAGTGTAGAATATAACAGATGAAGTATACGCATAAGCTCCTTTGATGGGTTCACCGCCTGACGTGAGCAATTTCCAACCCAACACAGGCGAATCCATAAAAGCTTCCCATATATGCCTGCTTCCATGAGTATGATAGTTAAAGGTATCGCCTCCGTGATAATAAAACTGGTACAAAAAACCCAGGGCCAAGGCACCGAAAATCCTTAGTGAAAGCGCAGGAAAAAAATATTTTCGGTTTACAGCATCAGTTACCCGTGGCCGGATGAGATAAGCCGCCACATACACCAGTATGATCACGATCGGGGTAACTATGAGGTCGCGGAGTTCCACTATTTGGTTGTTCGATAGGTGTTGTGACAAAAATATAATTTAACACGATCAATTAAGTATGCTGATTTGGAAACATCTTCTAACTATTATTAACGACCAACCAACAACGAATAACTAACCACTAACAACTAAATTTCAATCTACCTGCTCCATCTTCTTCAACCTGCGCTTGGCATCCTTAAAAGCCTCATCTTTTCGTTTTGATTTTTTCTTCACCAGGTTAAAATATTTTTTTGCATCGGTTTTATTACCCTGCTTCTCGGCAATCTCACCCAAGGCTATTAACGAATAAAGATAATAGCCCGACTCCGTGGCGCCAATTTCTTCAGCATAACGCACACATAACTCGTAATACTTTTTGGCTTCATTCAAATCGCGTTTTACTTCATTGATTTGCCCCAGAAAAAATGCTGCATAGCGTCCACTGGTAGCCTCATACCCAATCATGCTACTGTCAATCCGCGCCAGTATTTCCATACTGACAGGCTCAGCTTGTGCAAAGCGTCCAACCGAATACAGCATACGGGCGTAATAGCGATGAAAAACCGGATTATCCGGATAGGTGCTGTACAAGTATTCGCTGATCTGAAATGCGCGGGGTTGATCATTTTCATAATTATTTAATATCCGCATCAGCCACACCATGGCCTCGGTACGGGTATAAAAGGCGTTGTAAGAAACTTCCTTCAATTGTTCGAGGCCGAGCTTTTTGTCGCCTTTGGGAAAGAACCATAGAATGGGTTTAAGTGAAGGATAATTCTCCGGTACCCACACTGAAAAATAATTGAACAGTGCATCACCAAACAATAACTCCGGACTTAAATCCTGTCCTTGCTTGCTTACCTCCAGATACTTCAATGCACTTTTTCCGGCTGAAGCGGCCTTGGTCCATTGCCTCCTGTATTCATCCGAATACAAGCGGCCTTTAAAACCATAGGCTGCTGACAGAAAAAAAGCGGCTTCAATTTTATACTCCGGATGTTTCTTGAATAAATTTTCTGCCACAAGAATGGTACTATCCATATAGGCCATGAAAGTTTTATCATGTGCCTCATTTTTTGTGTTGGGCATAATTTTCCACCACTCAATAAGCCCCATTAAAAAATACGGTAATGGGTGCCATCGATATTTGTACCTCAAATACCTGAATTTCCACTCAGCATCGGCAAACTTAAAATTATAGAGGTCATTAAGGGCTTCGGTACATTGCAATTGCACACCCAGGTCGGATATCAGGATAATCGTGGTATCCTTTTTCACTTCCGGCTGTGCTTTTAACGGCAAACCCGCGACTAAGCTAAAAATGATTGCCCCGAATAGTTGTGTCTGAATTGATTTACCCATAGAATTACCTAACCCGAAAAGCTGCCCCCGGTATGCAAAACGAAAACGAAACTAAATCAATATTCGCAACCGACAAAAGGCTGCTATTCGTACTGCTTTGCCTGATTACGCTATTGTTGCTCTACGTTAAAAAGTCTTTCATTGAAAACGAAACCGCAGCCTTTGAGTTTCTGCAGGATCGGCCCGAAGGTGCTATATTATCTTTAATAAGTACGCTGCAGTTCATTTCAGTACCCGTGGTTTATCTCTGGAAGTTCACCATAATTGCCTTTGTTATTTGGGTTGGTTGTTTCATGTATGGCTATAGGGTAACCTACAGCCAGTGTTGGGGTGTAGTGGTGGGCGCTGAGTTTATTTTCTTTATCCCGGAGGTATTGAAAATCCTATGGTTTCTGTTTATTGAAACGGACCCGCTCTACACTGACATTGGAGCTTTCTATCCATTGTCACTCATGCACTTTTTCGATTACTATGCCATCGATACACGATGGGCCTATCCACTTAGGGCCTTAAACCTTTTTGAAATTGTCTATTGTTTTCTATTAGTAGCAGGTATCCATCATTACGCCCAAAAAGAAAAGAAAACCGTATGGTTTATTGTGGTGAGTTCCTACGTGCTGATCTTTCTTTTATGGCTTGTTTTTTATGTGATCGTTTATAAATAATCCACAATGAAAAGCGTTTAAGTCATTAACCAACCATCCTAAACACACTGTCGACTATCGACTAATTTACCTATTTTCGCCCCTTTATCTGCCAAAAGCGGTGGCAAACACAGTGCATAAAGCTCAATAGAAGAATATGAATTTTCAGAAGATTAATAACCTTACCGGATGGGCCATTTTCATCATCACCCTGGCGGTGTATTGGATTACCATGGAAGAAACTGCCAGTTATTGGGACTGCGGTGAATTTATTGCCGTATCCTACAAACTGGAAGTACCCCACCCTCCCGGGGCACCATTGTTTCTTTTGCTGGGCAGATTGTTTTCCTTTCTGGCATTAGGTGATGTTACCAAGGTGGCCTATTGGATAAACTTCATGAGTGTGCTTTCGGGTGCATTCGCCTCACTCTTTACCTTCTGGTCGATTACCCTCTTTGGAAGGAAACTTATGAAAATCACCAACCCGGATGAGCACGGTTTTGACAAAACTCTTTTGCTCATGGGTGCCGGTGTTGTTGGCGCGCTGGCCAATACCTTTGCTGATTCCATTTGGTTCTCTGCCGTTGAAGCTGAAGTATACGCCATGTCATCAGCCTTTACAGCCTTTGTGGTATGGGCCATGCTAAAATGGGATGTTATTGAAGATGAATCAAAAGCAAATCGTTGGCTGATCCTGATCTCCTACATGGTTGGACTTTCCATAGGTGTTCACTTGCTAAACCTGGTGACACTTCCTGCTCTTGGCTTGATTTTCTATTTTAAGAAATATAAGCCAACCACTTGGGGAATTATTGCAACCTTAGGCGTAAGCGGTTTGCTGATCATCTTCATCAACGACATTATCATTCCGGGTTTACCCTCGCTGGCTGGAAATTTTGAAGTGTTCTTTGTAAACACCTTGGGTATGTTTTTTGGATCAGGTGTTATTTTCTTCAGCCTGTTAATTATCGGGGCGTTGGTTTATGGAATTCGCTACACCCATGTTAATAATAAACCTGCTCTAAATACTTTTCTGCTCTCCACAGCTTTTATTCTGATCGGATACGTTTCTTACGCAGTAGTAGTGATCCGTTCCAACTACAATCCTCCCATTGATGAAAATGATCCGTCAGACATTATGAGCTTCGTAAGCTACCTGAAACGTGAGCAGTACGGAAGCCGCCCGTTGTTGTATGGTCAGTACTTCACCGCACAGGTTATTGACATCAAAGAAGGTGCGCCACAATACCGCAAGGGCAAAGACAAATATGAAGTAGCTGAGCGCAAAATTTCGTATGTGTACGATCCTAATCATACAACCATACTGCCCCGTATTTACAGTACCGACCGGCAGCACCAGGCGCTGTACCGATCAAAACTCGGGCTGAAAGAGGGACAGAAACCAACATTTTCAGACAACATCAGCTTTATGTTTTCACACCAGATCTACTGGATGTATGTACGCTATTTCATGTTCAACTTTGCCGGTCGTGAAACCGATGAAATTGGTGGCGATTGGTTGGGGCCCAATAGCTGGTTTGAAGAGGTGCCCGAAATGATTTCCTACAACAAAGCGCGGAATAACTTTTTTATGATTCCCTTCATCATCGGGATGATAGGATTGGTTTATCACTACTTAAACGACAAGAAAAATTTTGCTGTTGTGGGATTATTGTTTGTGCTCACCGGGGTGGCGTTGGTGGTTTACCTTAACTCACCCCCAAGCGAACCTCGCGAACGCGATTACATCTATGCCGGTTCGTATTATGCGTTTTGTTTCTGGATTGGTTTTGGTGTAATCGCTATCGCGCAAAGCATTGGCAGGTTTATTAAAAATCAAAAAGCAGCAGCCCTTGCCGCTACCATCATTGGCCTTGCAGCACCCGCTATTATGGCCGCTGAAGGCTGGGATGACCACGATCGTTCAAACCGATTCTTCTCGGTTGATTCAGCTAACAATTATCTTGAATCCTGTGCCCCCAATGCCATACTCTTTACCGGTGGTGATAATGACACGTTCCCGCTCTGGTACGCCCAGGAAGTTGAAGGGATTCGAACTGACATACGTGTAGTGGTGCTAAGCTACTACAACACCGATTGGTATATCGCGCAGAGTATGCGCAGGCACTATGAATCAGAGCCGTTCCCTTATACCCTAACCGAGCAGCATTACCGTCAGGGAGGCTACAATGACGGACTGATGTACTATGAAACCGGAATTAAAAGCATTGACCTTGCACAGTACATTGACCTGATAAAAAAAGAAAGTAAAAATCTTATTCACCCTCAGTATGGTACAACCAATATGGTTCCGTCAAAGGAACTGATGCTTAAGGTCGATACAACGTATGTAAAATCCCTGGGTATCGTTCCGACTAATATTCAAGACCTGATGGTTTCAGAGATGAGACTTCGGGTAAAGGGTAACAGTCTGATGAAACAGGATTTGGCACTGCTTGACCTGCTGTTGACCAATAATTGGGAACGTCCCATTTATGTGAACAACACATCGCTTGAACAATTCAATGTTGATTTAAAACCATTTATTGTGATTGAGGGAAACGCCTTCAGGATTTTACCCATACGCAATCCGGTTCCGCAAAACAGGTTAGTAAACACGGAAGTATCCTACACAAATCTTACGCAAAAATTCCGCTTCCGCGGATTGGATGATCCAAAGGCATTTTTTAGCGTGGATTACCGAAGTTTTGTTCAGAATCACCGCTCTACTTTCAACGAATTGGCCGGGGCACTGATTGCCGAAGATAACAAGGAACGCGCAAGAGAAATACTACTGCTTAGCCTGGCGAAAATGCCAGACACTGGCGTACCGTATGATTTTACCAATGCGCTTAGCGTAGAGTTGTTTATGGAAGTTGGAGAAACCGAAAAGGCTGTTGAAATAGCAACGGTTATTGGCAACCGGGTGGATGAAATGGCAAGTTACATGATACGCAAGGGGCAAATCAATCGTGACCTTTATAACAACATTGCCGTATTGGGTGAATTACAACGCGTACTGTACAAATATGGTGAGGGAGACCTTGCCAAACGTTTTGAAGATGCCTACGAAAAGCATGCAGCTGAAATACAGCGGTAGGTTAAGTACTTAATCCACTAAGGCCAATAAATGCTCTAAGGTCTTAAGACCTTAGAGCATTTATTTTTTTACAATCAAAAATAAATCCAACGCTTCATCGGCATTATCGGTAACCAGGTAATCATGGTGGGTAATGTTACGCACAAGTGTGCTATCACCAGCGTGTAGTTTATTACGGTTCAAACGATTCATAAACTCATACGGAATACGTAGCATCCAGGCTGGTAATTTGTGTTGAAGGTTAAAAATATCCCATCGCATAAGCCGGTTAACAGATCTTTTGTTTTCCTCATAGTACGCCATTATTTTTTCATTTCCGGTAATGCCCTTCATCTCAACAGTGTCAAAAATTTTAAGGGCTAATTGTTTTAATTCATCCGCCAGGTATTCGCGGATGTGCCATGGATTTCGGCTCAGCGATAACTTTCGGTTGGGGGTGGTAATCAACGCCATACCGCCCGGTTTAAGCACACGATGAATCTCCTTTAAGAAAAAGCGATCGTCTTTGATATGTTCAATTACCTGAAAAGTTATAATACAATCATACGCATTGTCTTGTAAACCATGAAGAGGAGGAAGGTTCATGGCTATAAATTTTGCATCCGGAAATTTTACACGAAGCCCATTCAAGGCCTCATCAATTTTATCAACTGCTGTAAAGCTTGTCGATTTTGGTTTCAGCAAGGCTATGCCCCGTCCTTCGCCACAACCAACCTCCAGAACATCACCATGTACATAGGACTTGGCCGCAACATATGCCTTAAATAAACGTTGATGAATGGGGTTATCTGAAGGAATATCTTCGGATGTTATTTCGGTTGTATATATCTTAGCCATATGAATAACGTGCGCAAAAATAACGGAATAATGATTATGCGTAAACTCTTTTTAGTAGCCTTAATCCTGTTCGTAAGTGTGGCCTCCTTGGCGCAAGGACTTCAGAGTATCAACTACAATTACATTTATTATCCTGATCAGGAGTTTTTCTTTGATTGGAAAATAACTCATCAAAACAGTCAAATTGAAATACAGTATATATTGGAGCGTGCCGGAGAAGCCGTTAACCTCACTGACTACGACCTTTTATGGGAAATCCGTAAAGATCTTTCGGAAAAGGAAGGAACTGCCATAAGCTCAGTGAAGCCATCAACGCCCACGGAGAGTCAAAAATCAGGCAAGGTAATACTGGAGCTGTCCTCAACCGGAAAATATGCTGTGGCGAAAATTGTAAACAATAAGAAGAAAGTAATGACTATTTTCTTCAAGCAGATTCCGGTTAAAGCAGAACCGTATCTTATTCAAGACAATAACCCCAATGTAAAAAACTACGCACGCTTAAACACCTCATTATCAATTTTAGGATTTGAGCCGGAAAAGCCCCTGATCATAGCGCACTACAGTAATGAATTTCCACCAGCTGCTCCACCCTTTTCTACTACACAGGCGCGTGTATCACCTCTACTTAAACCAGACACCCTAATAACAACTTCGCCCGATACCTTGCTTTCATTTAATGAAAAGGGATTATACCTGGCTCAGCAGGATACCGCATCAGCTACCGGGGTGGCTTTCAGAATAGAAGATGACTATCCCAAACTAGGCAAACTGCAAAGTCTGGTTGGGCCGATGGTATACATTTGCAGCAAAAATGAATACAGCAGATTAGCTGCTGCCGGTAACGACAAAGCTCAGTTTGACAAAGTAATTCTAAGCATTACCGGCAATACCGATCGGGCAAAGATTTTTATGCGCAGCTACTTTAGACGGGTAGAGCTTGCCAACATTTATTTCAGCTCGTATAAAGAAGGCTGGAAAACTGATCGCGGTATGATTTTCATTATTTATGGCTTGCCGCAGGCTGTTTATCTTTTTGGCAACCGCGAAGTATGGGAATACAAGAACACAACCTTTACCGGTAAGTTTACATTCGTAAAGGCCGCTACCATTTTTGATCCTGAGAATTTTGTGTTGCTTCGCGATAAGTCTTATGAAGCTAAATGGTACGAGACCATTGACCTATGGCGAAAAGCAAGGTTTTAAATTCGTTGATGGTTGTTCGTTATTCGCAATGGCTTATTTGTACTTTTGAGCCATGACTAAATCCGATATGATTTACGGCACCCGGGCCGTAATGGAGGCAATTAAGGCCGGGCGGCAAATCGAACGCATCCTAATTCAAAAAGGGATTTCAAATGACCTTATCAGGGAACTCCTTCAGGTTATTCGTTCAAAAAATCTTTCGTTTAGTTACGTTCCGCAAGAAAAACTAAATCGGCTTTCTACCAAAAACCACCAAGGCGTAATTTGTCTGCTCTCATCCGTTGAGTATGCTTCGCTGGATAATATTGTTCATGCGGCATTTAGTGAGGGCCGTGAGCCTTTTCTATTGTTGCTGGATCAAATTACCGATGTTCGGAATTTCGGGGCCATTGCCCGCACCGCGGAATGTGCAGGGGTTCATGCGCTCATTATTCCGGAAAAAGGTAACGCACCCATTACCAGCGATGCGATGAAGACTTCTGCGGGTGCGCTTAACCACTTACCGGTTTGTCGCGAAAAAGATTTAAAGAAAACCATAACCTACCTGCGCGAAAGTGGAATTACCGTCATCGCGTGTACTGAAAAAGCCACTAAACTTATTTACGAGGTTGACATTAAAGGCCCTGTCGCGTTGATTATGGGTTCGGAAGAAGATGGCATATCGGATGCCTTGCTTCGCAGTGCCGATGAACTGGTAAAAATCCCCCTGAAGGGAGAGATTGGTTCATTGAACGTTTCTGTGGCGGCAGGAATAGCAATGTATGAAGTGGTGAGGCAGAAAATTCGTAATTCGTAATTTCTTCTACAAAAACTCCCCTCCCCCTTTCATTGCCTTTACATCGTTAACAAACTGCCGGAATAAATCTTCGCGCTCTTTCTCGCAAACAATTATCACGTTACCAAACTCACCAACCAGGTAGCCGTTCAGGCCATGGGCAATCAGTAACCGCCCCGGTGTAGAGGAGCGGATAATCGAGTTGCGTGTATCATATACTAATACCTGGCCGGTAATCGTATTATTGTCTTTGTCCTTCGCGGAGATATCGTGAATAGAATTCCACGAACCTAAGTCGGACCAGCTGAAATTAGCCTGGCACACATATACATTGGTGGCCTTTTCCATAATGCCATAGTCGATGGAAATGCTTTTACACTGGGTATAAATTTTTGAAATGGCTTTCTTCTCCTGATCAGTGCCTAACTGATCTAAATTTTCCTCGAACACCTCGGCCATTTCAGGCAAATGCTCCTGTAAAGCTGCGATAATGGCTTTTACACCCCAAATAAAAATGCCGGAGTTCCAGGCAAAGTCCCCGCTCTCCAGAAATTTCTTTGCCAATGATAGTTCCGGTTTCTCCGTAAAGGTTTTTACCTTTTTTAAAATTTTCTTTTCGGGAATAAACTGGATGTACCCATAACCGGTTTCAGGACGGGTTGGAGTTATGCCCAGCGTAATGAGTTTATCCTGATCCTGGGCCTGATCTACTGCCTTCGAAATAGTACTGATGAACTCACTCTCTTTTAAAATCAAATGATCGGCCGGGCTTACCACAATTACAGCATCTTTATCGTGTTGTAAAATCTTATAGCTGGCATAGGCAATACACGCGGCCGTATTTTTTCGCATGGGTTCAGCCAGCACCTGGTTATCGCCAACATCCGGAAGTTGCTCTTTTACTAAATGAACGTGCTCTTCATGCGTAACTATAAAAATATTTTCCTTCGCACAAATGGGCAAAAACCTTTCATAAGTAGACTGAAGAAGTGATTTCCCTATACCGAGAACATCTAAAAACTGTTTCGGCCTGGCATTGCGACTATACGGCCAGAAACGTACACCAACGCCTCCAGCCATTAATACTACATAAAGATTTTTTTTCATGTTTGACGCTTAAATGCAGAACTATGCAATTCCTCCTTTTATTAAATCATGATTTTGGACAAAGCCGGTACAGGTAAAATTCCAAAACCCCTGTATACCCAACGCTTGACCGTCATCCGGAGCAAAGTAGACGGCAGCACTGGTTATAGACGCCCATTTGTTAGGACAGGTTTCTTCCATGATAGGTTCGTTAAAAACAAAATGAGACCGGTAGGAATTTGTATAGCTAACCAAGGCAACAAGTTTAGAAACCCTTCGTTTTAGTTTTAGCAAGGGTACATGTACCTTAATTTCCGGTTTAATGCCACTTTTTGAAATGCCGATTACAAAATCCTGTTTCAGAATCACGCCCAAATCGCTACGAATGGCATCTGCAGCATGCATAAATACCGCTGGTATACCGATAGTGTTAAGTGTTGTCACAATTTTATTGGCAATAATGGCACTTTTACCAATGCCTGTAACGATAACACGGCCTTTTAAAGAATAAATTTCTTTAACACACGTTCCGAAATCGTTGTCAATTAACTGTATAAGGTTTTCAATCGCAGGGGATTCATTTAATAAAACTTCCTGTGCAATGTTTTTGATATTTTTTACTATATTCAATTCTGTTTCGGGAATAGCTTTGATACAGACAAAGATATAAGAAATTGATACTAACTTTTTGGAATAGAAGATTATGATGGTGGTTGAAGAGAAGGATGAATTAAAACTTAAGCTTAAAGAGGTTTTTGGTTACTCCACCTTTCGGGGTAATCAGGAAACTATCATAAGGAATATCCTGGACGGCAAAAACACGTTCGTTATCATGCCCACAGGGGCCGGCAAGTCATTGTGTTATCAATTGCCGGCTTTAATGTTGGACGGACTGGCCATTGTTATTTCACCGCTTATCGCATTGATGAAAAATCAGGTGGATCAGTTATTTGGCTATGGTGTAAATGCCCGCTTCCTAAACTCAACACTTAGCAAAGGTGAAATAACCCGCTTAAAAAAAGATTGTGTAAACGGAGAAGTTAAACTTCTTTACGTAGCTCCTGAATCCTTGACTAAGGAAGAAAATATTGAGTTCCTGAAAAAGGTAAACGTAACCTTTGTAGCCATTGATGAAGCGCATTGTATTTCTGAATGGGGCCATGATTTCAGGCCGGAGTATCGGAAGATAAAAACCATGATTCAGCAACTGGGTAACTTGCCCGTAGTTGCGTTAACTGCCACAGCCACACCTAAGGTCCAGATTGATATTCAGAAAAACCTTCAGATGGAAGAGGCTGATATTTTTCTGTCATCCTTTAATCGAAAAAATCTTTACTACGAAGTACGTCCCAAAAAAGAAACCAAAAAACAACTGATCAAATTCATGCGCGACAACAAGGGCAAGTCGGGCATTGTGTATTGTTTGAGTCGTAAAAAAGTAGAAGAGATAGCTAACCTCTTATCGGTTAATGGATTCAAGGCCGCTCCTTACCATGCCGGTCTTGACCCGGATGTGCGCGAAAAAAACCAGGATGATTTTTTGAATGAAGAAGTCGATATCATTGTAGCCACTATTGCTTTCGGTATGGGCATTGATAAACCCGATGTTCGGTTTGTGGTGCACTATGATGTTCCCAAGTCATTGGAGGGCTATTATCAGGAAACCGGCCGTTCAGGTCGTGATGGACTGGAAGGACATTGTTTAATGTTCTATAGCCACAATGACCTGAATAAACTCGAAAAATTTAATAAGGATAAATCGGTTCAGGAGCGTGAAAATGCACGTATTCTTTTACAGGAAATGGAATACTATGCCGAGTCACCCGTTTGCCGAAGAAGACAATTGCTGCATTACTTCGGTGAAGAGTTTAAGGAAGATAATTGTGGCATGTGCGATAACTGCGTGCATCCACGCGAACGATTTGATGGCACGGAAGCCGTTAAAACTGTCTTGCAGGCTGTTAAACAGACCAACGAACGCTTTGGGCTCAATCACCTGGTAAATGTTATTCGTGGGACAGAAGATGAATACGTAAGAAGTTATGGACATTTTGATCTCCCGGTTTACGGAACAGGCGGTGACGAAGATGCTGATTTCTGGAAGTCCGTAATTCGCCAAACACTCATTTACCAGTTGCTCGATAAGGATATTGAAAATATTGGGGTACTTAAAATTTCCAAGCGCGGTGAAGCCTTCCTGAAAAAGCCAACACCTATTGAATTAGCTCGCGATCATGATTTTACCACCGACATTGAAGATGAAGAAGTATCGTCAGAGAAGGCACCGGTAAACGCTAAATCCTACGATAGTGCGCTCTTTGAACTACTCAAAGGTCTGCGGAAGAAAATTGCTAAAGAGAAAAATCTTCCGCCTTATGTAATCTTCCAGGACCCATCACTGGAGGAGATGGCAACCACTTACCCTACCACCAAAGAAGACCTGGCGTCCGTAAACGGTGTTGGAATGGGCAAGGTGAATAAATTTGGAAAAGAGTTTCTTGAGTTAATCCAGAATTACATTGATGAAAATGAAATTGAGACAGCTACCGAAGTAGTTGTAAAGTCATCCGTCAATAAATCAAAGACGAAAATTTTCATCATTCAACAAATTGATAAGAAGGTTGACCTGGAAGAAATAGCGGAACTTACCCATCTTTCTTTTGAAGAATTGCTTACTGAAATAGAGAACATCTGTTACTCAGGAACCAAATTAAACCTGAATTATTACCTGGAGGCTTTAATTGATTCCCAGAAGCAGGATGATATTCACGATTATTTTATGAACGCTGAAACCGACAGCCTGGAAGCCGCACTCAATGATGAGTCGTTGGCCGACTACACCGAAGAAGAAATCAGGCTGATGCGCATTCATTTCATGAGTGAGTACGCCCATTAATAAAAATTAAGTCTTCCCTAAAAAAGGCCTCAAGTTCTTATCTTTGAGGCCTTTTATATTTACACGATGAACATTCTGATAATTGGTAATGGAGGCCGCGAACACACCTTCGCCTGGAAGATTAAGCAAAGCAACCTGTGCGAAAATCTTTTTGTAGCACCCGGTAACGCAGGCACCACAGGTACTGCGCAAAACATTCCCATAGCTATTGATGACTTTGAGAAACTGGGGCAATTTTGTATCGACCGGAAAATAGGATTGGTGGTAGTTGGACCTGAAGCACCACTGGTGAATGGCATTCGCGACTTTTTCGAAAATCGCCCACAGCTAAAGACTATACCGCTTTTAGGGCCTGGAAAAGCAGGTGCAAAGTTGGAGGGAAGTAAGGATTTCTCTAAACAGTTTATGCTTCGGCACAGTATTCCCACAGCAAAAGCAAAAACCTTTCAAGTCAACGAAATTAGTCAGGCTATTGAATACCTGGATGCCTGTACACCGCCCCTTGTTTTAAAAGCTGATGGACTGGCAGCCGGAAAGGGTGTGATTATCACCGAAAGTAAAGAAGAAGCCAAACAAGCCATTACTGAAATGCTGGTAGAGAAAAAATTTGGTGCCGCCAGCACAAAGGTACTTGTAGAGGAATTTCTATCAGGCATTGAACTTTCGGTTTTTGTGCTGACGGATGGCAAGGATTATATCATTTTACCGGAAGCAAAAGATTACAAGCGCATCGGTGAAGGTGATACCGGTCCGAATACGGGAGGTATGGGTGCAGTATCGCCTGTTGTGTTTGCCACTGCAGACTTTATGAAAAAAGTTGAAGAGCGTGTGGTGAAGCCCACCATCTCCGGACTGCAAAAAGAAGGTATTGATTACCGGGGCTTTATTTTCATTGGCCTGATGAATTGCCAGGGCAACCCTTATGTAATTGAATACAACGCCCGAATGGGTGACCCTGAGACACAAGTGGTTCTGCCCAGGATTAAAAGTGATATCATTCCAGTTCTACTCGCAGCAGCACAGGGAGAACTAAAAGGAAAAGCGATTGAAGTGGCCGATGAAACTGCTGTTACGGTAGTGATGGTTTCTGGTGGCTACCCGGGCAATTTCGAAAAAGGAAAAGTTATTAATGGACTTACAAGCCCCACTGAAGCGCTTGTATTTCAAGCAGGCACTAAAGAGTCAGGCGGTCGTGTAACTACAGATGGGGGCCGTGTATTGGCTATAACAGGCATGGAAGCCGGTTTGGCAGATGCCCGTGAAAAAGCCTACCATGGAGTTGCCAAACTAACCTGGGAAGGCTTATATTTCAGAAAAGATATCGGACAGGATTTACTGAATTTCCAGTCTGATGCTTCAGCTAAATTCTAAATTCAGTCTTTCAAAGAACATGATATGGGTTGTGCGTGCGGAACATCAAAAGATGGGAAAGTAGCCGGTTGTAATAATAACGGAGCCTGCCAGACAGGCGGATGCAATAAAATGAACGTATTTGATTGGCTTTCCAACATGGAAATGCCAACGCAGGATACTTTTAACATTGTGGAAGTCCGTTTTAAAAATGGCAGAAAAGACTTTTACCGTAACATCGATAAACTGAATCTCACCACAGGCGATGCGGTAATTGTCGAAATACCCAATGGCCATCATTTAGGGTATGTGTCACTACAAGGCGAACTGGTTCGCCTGCAAATGCAGAAGAAAAAAATTGCCAACGACAACGAAATAAAAAAAATTTACCGGCTGGCACACACCAAAGATGTAGAGAAAGCTGAAGAGGTAAAGAAAAGAGAACTACCAACACTCTACCGTACCCGGGAAATTATACGGGAATTGAAATTGAACATGAAACTTTCGGATGTTGAGTACCAGGCTGATAACACAAAAGCAATCTTCTATTATTCTGCAGAGGATCGTGTAGATTTTCGTGAGTTAATTAAAATTCTTGCCGGTGAGTTTAAAATTCGGGTGGAGATGCGGCAGATCAGTTTACGCCAGGAAGCCGGCCGTATTGGCGGAATTGGTGTATGCGGAAGAGAATTGTGTTGTTCAACCTGGCTTGGCGATTTTAAAAATGTAGCTACCAGTGCGGCACGCTATCAGAATTTATCACTGAATCCCAGTAAGCTATCCGGTCAATGTGGTCGGTTAAAATGCTGTCTGAATTACGAGCTGGAAACCTATATGGAGGCCCTTCAGCATATTCCGAAAATTGAAACTCCTCTATTAACAGAACAAGGCGAGGCCAGGCTTCAAAAAACCGACATCTTCAAAAAGATCATGTGGTTTGGTTTCAGTGAAGAAAATACCTGGTATCCACTAAACGTAGATCGGGTAAATCAGATATTAGAATTAAATCGAGCTGGTAAAAAACCTGCAACATTAATCATTGATGTTGCCGAGGCAAAAGTTCCGGTTCAAACCCTTAACAGCGATCTGGAACGGCTGGATAAAAAATATCAACGTACCGGAAAGAAGAAGAACAAGAAAAGAAAAAACAAAAAAAGAAATCCTAACCAACCCCGTAATCAGGGATGAGAATTGTAGCACTTCCTTTCCTTCTTCTTTTCGTTTGTAATGCCTGCGACCGCAACCGGCTTTATGAAAAAAATACAGACTTTAAACAGCGCCATTGGGTAGTGTCCGAAAAACCATCATTTGACTTTGAGATTCAGGACACTGAACCTAAGTACAACCTGTACATGACCCTTCGTAATGAATCGGATTATCCAAACTCAAATATTTATTTTACTTACTACCTCTCCGATAGCACCGGTTCATCCTTAGAAAAAAAATTAAATACCGAGTTTCTTTTCGATAAAAAAACAGGCCGGCCGCTTGGCAACAGTGGGTTAGGTTATATCTACGAGCACAAATTTCCCTTACTGGAGTCCTATACCTTTCAACATCCCGGCATTTACACCATTCGTTATGAACAGTTCATGCGTACCGATACCCTTCGTGGCGTTGTATCAGTAGGGTTGCGCGTTGAAAAAGTTGATCATAAATAAGTGTTTGAACATCCACATAACATACTGAAATTCTGAATCACCCGTCATTTTAACTCCACCTCTTGTCCTATCCTACAAAGAGCGGGAGTCCTGAGCCTATTAAAAAATCAGGCATTGAACGTACCATTCAATGCCTGATCATCACTAATTTAATGCCTGGTATTAAGCCGGCACAGCTACTTTCTTGGTATCCTTTTTCTCGATTTCCTTTTTATCCAAGTCAATTACAATTGGCGCTGCAATAAATACGGAAGAATACGTACCTACGGCCACACCAATAAACAAGGCGAAGGCAAAACCTGAAAGCACCTGTCCACCGAAAATTAACAGCACAATTACAACCAATAAGGTTGTACCTGCCGTGATGATGGTGCGGGCCAGTGTATCATTAATGGCATCGTTAACAATTTTTTCCTGATCGTGGGTTGCGCCAAATCCAATATATTCACGAATACGGTCAAAGATGATCACGGTATCGTTAATGGAGTAACCGATGATGGTAAGAATGGCCGCCACAAATACCTGGTCAACCTCATAACTTAAACCCAAGAAACCCGCGATGGAGAATGAAGCAAATACAAAGAGTGTATCATGCACCGTTGCAATAATAGCACCCGCACTATATTGCCATTTACGGAAACGTATCAGGATGTAAACGAATATACCTACCAGTGAGAATAAACTTGCCTCCCATGCCGAGTTCTTGATATCATCTGCTACGGTAGCACCAACTTTCGATGAGCTGGCTATGACAAAATGGTTGTCATCAAGTTTTGAGTCCTGATCGGTGTATTGCTTACCGGTTATGGCTTGCAATCCTTCAATCAGACTTTGTTTTACCTTTTCATCAGCAGTATCACTATCATCCTCAATCAAATACGAAGTAGTGACCTTAACAGCTGAGTTAGATCCGTAATTCTTTACCTCGGTACCGGCATTATCAAAACTTTCGCTTAAGCGTATCTTTAAATCTGTTGCCACAACTGGCTTACTGAAGGAAACTACATATGAACGTCCACCTTTAAAATCAACACCCATATTTAATCCCTTCACAAATAGCAAACCTAAGCCAATCAAAATGATAGCCGATGAAGCGATGTAAGCCTTGCGGCTGTTCTTAACAAACTCAAAATTTCTACGCTTTTTAACTAACCGGGCAATAGCGGAGTCAAAGGAAATTTTGCTCGCATCACCTTTGCGTGTCATCCATTCAACGATAACACGCGAAACATATACGGCTGTAAAGAAGGAGGTAAGAATACCAATCATCAATGTAATGGCGAAACCTTTAATAGGGCCCTGACCAAGCATAAACAGGAAAAATGCTGTTAATAAAGTTGTAAGGTTAGAGTCGAAGATAGTCCAGAAGGCCCGTTCATAACCCACCCGGATAGCATCTTTAAGTTTGCGCCCATGGGCAATTTCTTCTTTAATGCGTTCAAAAATCAACACGTTTGCATCCACGGCCATACCAATGGTAAGCACAATACCGGCAATACCCGGTAACGTGAGTGACGCATTTAACTGAGCGAGAATACCCAGTATGAAAAAGATATTGAACAATAGGGCAACGTTGGCAACAATTCCCCCCTTGGAGTAATAGATAATCATAAAAATGATTACCAGTGCCAAACCACTTAAAGAAGAGAGTAATCCCTGGTTTTGAGCGAGCTTGCCGAGCGTAGGGCCTACAATAGCTTCCTCTACAATTTTGGTTGGTGCAGGAAGTGAACCAGCTTTCAGAATGTTCGCTAAGTCTTTAGCTTCATCCACAGTAAAGTTACCAGATATCTGAGAATTCCCATTTGGAATTTCTCCATTTACAGACGGGGCAGAGTACACCGCGTTATCCAAAACAATGGCAATACGGCCACGTGGAGTCTTGCTGGCCGCTTCGGCTGTCATCTTACCCCATACCCGTGTACCGGCAGCGTTCATCGTCATGCTTACGGAGGGACGAGCATACTCATCCAAGTCCTGACGGGCATCGTTAATAACTTCACCAGTCAATTTGGGTTGACCAGAACGACCAAGGTCAAGAAAATATAGTTGCAGACCTTCCGTTGGTCCGAAATCCTTATCGGGCTTATTTCCCCAATAGACACCCACATTGCGCGGTAATAAACTTCTGATTTCTGTTCTCCTGAAAATACGATTGATCTCTGCGGTATCTCTAATCGCGTAACGGAAAGTTCCCTGAGGTATGCTCTTTGCAAAAAGTGCTGAGACGCCAAGGTTTTGGAGGGAATCCAGACTTTGAAGGGTAGTGTCTCCCACCGAAGCGGTTTGCAGTTGCTTCTCTAGTTCGGAAATTGAGTCAGGTTGTGAAGGCTCAGTTGATTCAACTTTTGTAGATTCCTGGGAGGGAGTGCTTGCTGCCTTTGCTGATTGTACTTGCTGTTCTTTTACAAGCGCAGCATTAATGGCCATCAATGAACTATTAATATCATTCGGTTCAATTACATCCCAAAATTCCAGGCGGGCAACACCTTGTAATAATTTGCGCACCCTGGCTGGGTTATCCGCACCGGGAATTTCAATCTGAATTCTACCGGTACCTGGTAAGCGCTGAATGTTAGGTTGCGATGTTCCGAATTGATCAATACGATTCTTTAAGATGGTGTAAGAGCGATCAATGGCGCGTTCTATTTCTTCGTTAACCACTAGGATCACCTGCTCATCCGTATCATTGAGGCTGATGCGGCCACGGGTAGTGGTGGAAGAAAATACAGGAGCCAGTTTTGCTCCTGGATTATCTTCGCGGTAAGCTGCAAAGAATAATGCGCTAAAGCGTTCCTGACTGCTTTTTTCCCGTACTTGTGCCTTTGTTAAAGCTTTTACGAAAGCTGAGTCTTTGCTATTTCCACTTAAGCCTTTAATAATGTCAACCGGAGAAACCTCCAGGGTAACGTGCATACCACCCTGCAAGTCGAGACCACGGCTAAGTTCGTTGTCCTTAACTTCTTTATAGGTGAATTCAACGCCAAATAAATTGTATACGGGCTTACTCCAAACAGAATCCATGTAAGCCTGCTTTTTGCCCAGGTCAATAATACCACTAGCATCGGTTGCATAATCAATAGCATCTTGCTGTACCTTGTTGGATACAAATGTAAATGACAAGTAGTACAGGCATAGTGCTGTAACAATGAGTGTTAGTACAATGACAAATCCTTTGTTCTGCATATCGTGTTTAGTTAAAATTCAATAGTTAGATTTTGAAAAAAAGATAGAACTATCCTGATAAGGGAATTCCATCATAAATGAAATGATTAAGGGAAAAGATCAGGGTGCGTTCGGAGCGATGACGAACTGAAAGAGCGCCTTAAATAATTTGCCAACGGAAAGCTGGATAGTCGTTGATGCAACATCAGGTTTCTGCTCACCAAAAAGTATTTCCTGAATAAAAGAAAGATCGTGGCTTAACACGAGTGAGGTGGAAGATGAGGGCAGCGAGTACGTTGAAAGCGTAAAACCAGGCTCTTCTGAACTTTGTTGTTCAGTTTCTGGCTCTATAACCGCTTGCTCTTCATTTGGTACATAAAGAACCTGAGAAAACACGATCACCAGGGCAGTGAACACTCCCAGCACAAGACTCCATAAACGTGTTTTTTTCGAGGCTTTCATAAAGGCCTACAAAAGTATGGAATTGAATCAAAATTGAAAGAAGGACCTAAAAAAAATACGAACGGGCTGAAAATCAGGTCAATTTTGCCTGTATGGCCAAAATCAATACATCAAGCGCACGTTCAAAATGGCTGTTATTGGGAATTACGAGGTCGGCATTGTGCTTTATGGGCTCAATCAAGCGCTCATACACCGGCATTACATGGTGATGATACCGGTACAGTACATCATCCAGATCGTACCCACGCTCCTCGCTATCGCGCCTGATCCGCCTGGATAATTTAACATAATCTTTCGCTTCAATAAAAATGCTGAGATCAAGCTCTTTTTCTATTTCAGGGAAATATTGGACAAACAATCCTTCAACAATAAGTACAGGGGCAGGCTTAAATACAAGTGCTTTTGGTGTAGCGTTAGGGTTATTAAAGGTATACTCTGTTTTATGTAGTACTTGTCCGCTTTTCAATTGTAAAATATCCTTATGAAATTGCTCATGATCGATGGCTTCCGGCAGATCAAAATTCTTAATTCCACGATTATCTTCTTTTTGTCGCTCACGCGGATGATAGTAATTGTCTTGAGAAATAAGACATAGTTGATCATCCGTAAACCGATCGGCCAGGTTCTTCAGGAAATATGTTTTTCCTGAACCGCTTCCTCCGGTAATGCCTATGGTATAAGGTTTAGCCATACTTATTAACGGCTTGAAAATACAAACATCACCGATTACCTGCTATAGGATTGTTGAAGATATTCAACCAGCTTTCTGACAGCCCGTGCCCTGTGACTTATCTTATTCTTTTCTTCCGATGACATTTCACCAAACGAAAGGGTATACCCTTCCGGTTGAAAGATTGGATCATAGCCAAACCCTCCTGCTCCTCTCTTCTCTAAAAGTATTTCGCCTTGTATCCTTCCTTCAAAAAGTTTAAAGCCTGTAGGTTCAACCAGTGCTATTATGGTGCGGAATTGTGCCTTGCGGTTTGGGATGCCATTTAATTTTTTCAGTAGCAAATTCATATTGTCTTCGGCATTACGTTGCACGCCTGCATAATGGGCAGAATCAACCCCCGGTTCGCCATTCAAGGCCTCTACTTCAAGGCCTGAATCATCCGCAAAACATGAAACGTTGTAATGATCAAATACATATTGAGCTTTTTGAAGGGCGTTGCCTTCCAGCGTAGACTGGGTTTCCGGTAGTTCTTCGGTGCAGCCAATGTCAGCAAGGCCTGTTAATAAAAAAGATGGGCCCAGTATGGCGACCATCTCTTTGATTTTATGCTGGTTGTTAGTTGCAGCTACCAGTTGAATTGTTGTATACGGTACCAATATTTTTCAATCTCACGTTAAAAATCAAATTGGCATTTCCTGGAATTGATCCAATACCCTGCCTGCCATATCCCAATCCTGATGGGATATACAGTGTAGCAGAATCACCTTTGTTTAGTTGTTGCATGCCCACTTGCCATCCTGCTATTACACCATTTAAGGGAAACGATATATTACTATTTTGATCAAACACATTACCATTGAAAAGTTTTCCCTTATAACTCGTTGTAACACAATTTGACAAACCCGGTGAAGATCCATCTCCTTCTTCATGAATTACATAACGAATTAAATTATTTGGGTCCTGCAATGCGGTAATACTATTTTGAGCCAGGTAAGCATCAATTGCAGCGAGATCGCGCTCAAGTTGCTCCTCAAATGTTGGAATATCCTCTTGTTTAAAACAAGAAAAAAACGTTAGAAGAACACCAAAAGAAAATAAAGTCAATAGCTTTTTCATAATCACATTATTTTACGTCCAACACTTCCAAATCAAAAACCAAAATTGAATTCTCTTTTATTACCTCGCTACGCTGCTGCGGACCATATGCCAAAGAAGATGGTATATAAAAGGTTCCTTTAGCACCAGCATTCATGTACTTTAACGCTTCATGCCAGCCCTGTATTACACCTGTTTGATCAATGGTAACATCATAGGGCTCATAAGGTCTCATGGGGTTATAAAGGCCTTTTGCCTCCGCCACTGACTGGACACTGGAGTCGAAGTATTCACCACTAAGCAAGTAACCTGAATAATTCACTTTTACGGTTTGACCAGATTTAGCATTTTCACCTTTGCCGGGCGAAGTGATTACGTAACGTAATCCTGATTCAACCTTTACCGCATCAATCTTATTGTCAGCCAGGTATTGATCGATGGTGGCTATATCTTTTGCCAGTTGCTTCTCTCTGAACTTACTCATCATCGCCTGCTGATAGGCCATAAAATCCATTTGTGGCATAATGGAATCCACACGAATGTGGTAACTCAGTGTAAGGGTACTGTCCACGTCAGGAGGCATGGGCGACTTCACCAGGTCTTTAAAGAACTTGGAGATGGGCATACTTACAATCACGCTATCGCCTTTTGAAACCATACGCAGCAATTGTGTCATACCGTCTTCCGAAACAATAGCGGAGCTGTCGTTTGTTAAAACGGCTGCAGGCATATCTTTAGTCATTTGTGCCCACACAGAATCTTTTGAGTCTTTAAAAAGAAACTGAAACACTACTACCTCACCGGGCTTTGGCAAAACACCATCTCCCTTGCTCACTACTTTAAACTTCATCCCGCTGGGCGTTTCCTTTTCTGTACTGCTTGCGCATGAAAAAAGAAGGGCCAGGCCAACAACAAATACAACATTCAGAATTTTCATTTATCTAGATTTAATTGGTTAATACTAAACTTTATTTTTCACTTAATAGTTTCTCTTTATACTCGGGCAAAATTTTCAAGAAGTTTTCGAGGGTGGCCTGAAGCGATGTAGAGGATGTTCCTCCTGATGCATTTTTGTGCCCCCCACCGTTAAAGTACTTTCGCGCCATTTCGTTTACTGAAAAATCGCCTAGTGAACGAAACGAAAGTTTCACTTCATCATTGCGTTGATAAATCATAACAGACAGCCGGATGCCTTCAATAGACAGCCCATAATTCACAAAACCTTCCGTATCGCCAGATTGGGAGCCGAATTTCTTCAACTCTTCCTGGTTTAATGTCATGTAAGCCGTTTTGTATTCCGGTAAAACCACCAGCTTTTCACTTAGCACATAACCCATCAACCGTAAACGTTCAAGGGTATTCGTATCATAAATGAGTTTGGAAACCTTGGTTGGATTTGCTCCAAGCGAGACCAGATCGGAGGCAATCATAAATTCCTCTCGCCTGGTGTTGTTATGACGAAAACCACCTGTATCGGTTAGTAAGCCCGCATACAAGCAATCTGCAATGTCAGCGTCAATTTTTGTGCGGTCGCCAAGCTCAATTAAAAGTTCGTAGACCAAGCCCGCTGTTGAAGCAGCTTTAGGATCCCATTGTTCAAAATCGGCAAACTTTTCAGGCTCCAGGTGATGATCAATCAACACCTTTTTTGCGGAGGATTTACGGATCATCTCACCAATGGAATTGATACGGCCTAAGGCGGAGAAATCGAGGCAAAAAATAATCTCGGCTTTAGCAACCCGTTCAGCGATTTGATTCTCAATCCTGTCATTATAAATGATTACCTCATCATTACCCGGCAGCCAATTTAAAAACGATGGATAATCACTAGGTGTGATCACAAAAACCTGATGCCCCTTTTTCTTCAGGTAAGCCGCTAACCCGAGTGACGAGCCCAACGCATCGGCATCGGGCTTGTGGTGCGTTACGATAACCACCTCACGGGCGCTGCTCAAAAACTCGTTAAACTGCTGAAGATGTGTCATCTGTTCCTAAAAACAAGGGGCAAAAATGCTGAAAATACTCCATAGTCAATAGACACATTTCAGGAGGATAGTCAAAAACCTTAGAAAATAGCGATTGCAGACTATGCACTATGAACTAATCCTCTATTTTTGCAGCCGAAAACAAAGAAATACGACAAAAAATGGCAACCAACAGAACTTTTACCATGATAAAACCCGATGCGGTTAGCGCAGGAAATACCGGGGCAATCACCAAAATGATTGAAGAAGCGGGCTTTCGCATCGTAGCTGTAAAAAAGACACAATTAACCCCTGAACGAGCCGGACAATTTTATGCAATCCATAAAGAAAGACCTTTCTTCAAGGATCTTTGTTCGTACATGTCATCCGGAGCAATTGTTCCCATGATACTTGAAAAAGAGAATGCCGTTGAGGATTTCCGCAAATTAATTGGCGCAACCGATCCGCAAAAAGCTGCACCGGGCACTATCCGAAATTTATTTGCCAAATCTATTGAGGCCAATGCTATTCACGGCTCAGACAGTGACGAAAATGCTGAGATTGAAGGCAGTTTCTTTTTTGCGAAGACGGAGTGCTTCTAAGGAAAGAGAGCTAATAGAAATTAAAACCCGGATTGCTCCGGGTTTTTTTATGTTTAAATCATTTGTGATTAGTGTCAACTATTATATGTTTCAATCTCACTTTTCAATCTTTTAATAAGTGGTTCAATCTTTCTCTCTACAGTTAACTGATTAATTCTAACAATCAAGTAACTCATACCTATAGTAATTGCTCCCGCATAAACCAACTTAAAACCACTCAGTCCACTTCCCAATAAAATGAAAGCTACACAAGGGATGCACGGCAAAACATACCAGTAAAATACGGTATCGAGCAATTGCTTCTCATTTTGATAGTAACTCAAACTATGTTTAAGAAATTCAAGATTATCAGAAAATTCCTCTACACGCTTTCTGCCTTTTCTTGCCGCCAGCAATTTGTAGATGACAAGAAAAAGGTAGGGAAACATTAATAAGGCTCCTGTTTTTGCCAAAAAGCTAGGGTGTAAGTAGGCAATGAATGCGGCTACTGGCATCATAAACACAGCCACAATAATTTCAAGCCTGTTTCTACCTACTATCTTCTTTTCAATTGATGCTGAATGCTCTTTAACTTCTCTATTCAGATTTTCCTTATCAAGGTCAATCAATTCAAATTCATTAATTGATTCCCAAATTTTTCTAAGTTCCTTGTCTTGCATATTTAATTATTTTAAACAGTTGAATAATTTTTCTCTTACCCGCTTCATACGAACAGCCACATGATTTTCGGTTACTCCTGTAATGAAAGCAATTTCCTTGTAAGGCAAATCCTCCAAAAAGAGCATTACCAGATTTTTATCAGCATCATTCAATTTTCTAATACAGGTATACAAGAGAGCTATTCGCTCTTGCTTCCCAGTATCGTCATCACTCTGTTTTATCGATTCAAAATGTATACTTTTTAGTCTTACATGTGCAGATTCATGCCTATTGACTTTGAATCTCGCCTGCATACAGGTGTTTAGGGTAACACGATAGACCCAGGTAGAGAGTGCTGAGTTACCTTTGAACGAGGGCAAAGATTTCCAGAGATTGAATGCCACTTCCTGAAAAAGATCCTTTTTCTCATCTTCATCCTGTGCGTACACCGAACAAATCCTTGAAATCTGGGCTTTGTTATCTCCCAGAAGTTCCAGAAACACTTCCTCAATGGCTACTTCCATAAGTTCTTTGATACTTTATACTATTAGTAAGTGCTCATTTCAAAATATGACAGATAAATGAAGAAATTTTATTAACCCTGTCTGGTAGCCGCTGGGATGAATATAATCTAAGCTTGTCATCTATAACTGCCGCCTCAACTTCTCCAGTAAATTCAACTGATTTGTTGCCCGCACTAAATTTTGACCTTCGTATGCTATACTGTAGTATATGTCACCATTTAAATAATCAGCCAGAAATCTCAACGCCATAATGTAGGTCATCATACAGCCTGCAAAAGGAATGACTTGTATTTCTTTTTCACTAAGCTCACTTTTCATTTCCGATAAGTAGCCTTGCAGCAGCGCATCATAAATATCTTTCCGGAAAATAATTTTAGCTAAATCTTGCTCCTCTTCACTCACCGGACTCACAAAAGTGCGGATCATATCGCCCAGGTCGTAAATAAAATAGCCGGGCATGAGGGTATCCAGATCAATCACGCAAACAACTTTTCGTGATTGCGAATCAAAAAGAATGTTGTTGATCTTCGTGTCGTTGTGCATTACCCGCAGTTTCAAAAAACCATCGGTAATAAGGTTGCTGTATTCATCAACCAGATAAGAAAAATCCTGACATGCTTGTATTGCTTCGGTTGCTCTTTCTAACCGATCAGGTTTTGCACCCGCTAAGGCATCTTTAAATTGTTCGAAGCGCCAGTTTAAATCATGGAAACGATCGATAGTCGGCTTAAATTTACTGACATCGCAACCGGATAGATTTTTTGTGAGTTGCGCAAAACCCCTCGCTGCCTCGTAGGCTTCCAATGGTGTTCCCACTTCATTGATGGTAATGGAGTTTTTAAAATATGGCATTAACCGCCACGGATACCCCTCCTCATCATATACCATGTCAAGTTCTGTTTGTGATGGAAGGGGTGATAAAAAAAGATAGTCCGGATAATTTCTTTTAAGATGGTCAGACGCTAACCTGATATTAGTCGCGATGATTTCAGGCTTTCGAAATACATGATGGTTGACACGCTGAAGTACAAAACTTAGATCGCCATCATCAATTTTAAACGTGCGGTTAATGTGACCGGAGCCGAAAGGTTGAATGGGCACACCTTCATGGATCCCAAAGGCGTGTATGATAGATGCCGGGACGGATGACCTACGACCTACCAAAGCTTTTGAGGATACTCTCCCTTATCTACCAGGTTCCGGATTTTTTTGGACACCTCTTCCTTGTCCTCTTTATAGGTAACACCAAACCAAATATCGCCTCCGGAAATTACTTTAATCTTTCCCTCACCGGATTTCACGAGTTCGTTTGCAATAAGGGGTATAAAAAATTCTGCCTTAATGTTGCCGGCATTGTTCTTTAAAAAACTATGAAACATCCGTTGTGTGGCCGCAAAAATAGAGGGATGAAATCCCCAGAAATTCATCGAGGTTTTTGCTTCAGGGTTAAGCTCCACATCACCACTTGCTTCTTTGGAAATAATTTTTCCATCAACACGGGCCACATTGGTTCGTTCAACTACGGAAGTCAGGTAGCCGTTGGCATCTTCTTCACCTACACCGCGTGATACACTGCCGTAATCGGATAACACATTTTTTAAGGTATATCCTACCAAGGTATGTACTCCTCCGGCTGCACCCCCATCGGGTGTGTTGAAAAATTTGGCAACATTTTTAAAGGCTACCGGCCCATAAAAATCATCGGCATTAATTACCGCAAAGGGTTCATTAATTACATTTTTCGCACACAGCATGGCGTGCCCCGTTCCCCAAGGCTTCTGGCGCTCCGTACGTTGAAACTCCTTTGGAACCAACGTGTCTAACGCCTGAATCACAAATTCAACTTCTACCTTATTTTTCAGCTTCGGTAAAAAAATTTCTTTCACCGTTTCCAGAATTTCCTCCCGTACTATAAACACCACTTTGGTAAACCCGGCACGTACAGCATCATACAAGGAGTAATCCATTATGGTTTCTCCGCTTGGCCCAAAGCCATCAATTTGCTTAATGCCGCCATAGCGACTGCCCATGCCTGCGGCCAATACCAGTAATGTTAGTTTATTCGGAGTGCTCATGGTGTTTCAGTTTATTTGCTTTATTATCGAAGGCTAAAAATAGATGCTATGGATCAAAAGGCCAACCGTTACACGTACTCGATTGTCATAATCGGTGTCTTATTTTTCATTTTCGGATTTGTTACGTGGCTTAATGGAACGTTAATACCCTTCTTAAAACTGGCCTGCGATTTAAAAACTGATGCCCAGGCTTTATTGGTAACCTTTGCCTTTTATATGGCTTATTTCTTTCTGGCTATTCCATCATCTTTTATTCTCACCAAAACCGGATTTAAAAAAGGCATGGCATTGGGACTGCTGATTATGGCCGTTGGCGCACTGCTCTTTGTGCCCGCAGCAAACAGCCGCAGTTTCGGACTTTTCCTTACCGGGTTATTTGTTCAGGGCATGGGATTATCCCTGCTGCAAACTGCTTCTAATCCATACATATCCATTATTGGTCCGATTGAATCAGCAGCGAAACGTATCAGCATTATGGGCATTTGCAATAAAGTAGCCGGAGCACTTAGTCCCGTTATACTCAGCGCCATTGTTTTGAGCGGAGCAAGTGAAATTGAATCGCAAATCACTACAGCGGTTGATGAGCAAACGCGACTTCAATTGATGGATTCATTGGCCCAGCGTGTTATCATGCCGTACGTAATTATGGCCGGTGTGCTGATTTTATTGGCCATTATGATCCGTATGTCGTCATTACCGGAAATTGAAACCGAATCGGAAGAATTATCAGACACTCAAATATCTAAAAACAAAACAAGCGTTCTTCAATTCCCGCACCTTGTACTGGGTGCCATTTGCATTTTTGTTTATGTGGGTGCCGAAGTAATGGCCGGTGACGTCATCGGACCTTACGGGAAAGCACTGGGCATGAGCCTGGATGAAACAAAAAATTTCACCTCCTACACGTTGTGGTCAATGGTGGTGGGGTACATCATCGGTATCATCACTATTCCAAAATACATTAAGCAGGAAGTCGCATTGAAATATTCTGCCCTTACCGGAATAATTTTTTCGGTGCTTGCGTTTTTTACAACAGGCTACGTCAGCATTCTCTTCATAGCCCTGTTGGGTTTGGCCAACTCGTTGATGTGGCCTGCTATTTTTCCATTAGCCATTGATGGGCTTGGGCGGTTTACCAAGATAGGATCAGCACTTTTAATTATGGGCATTGCCGGTGGCGCTATTATACCCCAGGTGTACGGCTGGTTAATTGATACCGATGGCATGGCGTGGGATTCACAGACTGCGTTCTTTTGGTGCGTGCTACCGTGTTATTTCTACATCCTGTATTATTCAGTACTTGGTCATCGTAGCGGAAAATTAAAAGCAGTATGAAAACGATACTCACAACATTCATATTAAGCCTCGGCTGTCTTTCTGCCAGCGCTCAATCCAAAAAGGATCTGAAAGAATTATACGCATGGATGGTTGGCCAATTCAGTTCAGCCGAGCAAGCTAAACGTGACAGTAATTTCTTTGATATCCGTTTGGGTGTTTACCCTATTTGGAAAGAGCGCACAGACGGTTATTGGCTTTATGTAGAACAAGCTTCAGCTTCATCGCTTGATAAACCTTATCGACAGCGCATTTATCAACTTACCCTGACTACTCGTGGAATTGAAAGCATAATATATACATTCGATAGTCCACTTGAATATGCCGGCCAACCCGAGAAAGTTGAAGCCCTGCCACGCGATAAGCTGACCACTCGCCAGGGGTGTGAAGTTGTGCTGAAGCGAAAAGACAAACACACTTTTATTGGGGGAACAATTGAAAAAAATTGCACCAGTGAATTACGGGGGGCAAGCTACGCAACTTCTGAAGCTGTTATTACTAAGGAGGGAATGACTACACTTGACATGGGTTTTAATGCTAACAATGAGCAAGTGTGGGGCTCATCGCATGGTGGCTATCAGTTCAAGAAGCTCGTTCAATAAGCTTATCGCAATATTCTATTATACGTGATTCTCTTTCATGGTAAGAACCGCTTACCAGGGTGTACTCAATTTTTCTTCGCTCCAATTCATCCCTAAAAAGTTCGTACATCTTTCTTCGCTCCTTTTCCTCGCCCAAATCGCGCAAGCCATCACTCACCCACGGCACATCAATATCAAATAAAAAATACTGATCGTACTGTACCATCTTTTCAAACTCATATAATACAGGCGGAACCACTTTCAGGTAATGCCGGGAGTAGATTTGTGTGGTAATTAAATCCGTATCGCAAAAAAGTAATTTGTTGGCCTGACGCAACTGCTTGAAAATACGTTCGGTTTGTTTGCGGCCAATCATGATAATGTCTTCGCGGTTAAATTCATTGGTGGTAATCAACTCGCGCGCAACTTCCGGTACACTTACGGTATGATAATGCTCGGCCATCTTTTTGGCCATCATGGATTTTCCGGTACTCTCCGGCCCGTAAAAGCAGATTTTCTTTACAAAGAAAGGTTTGACAATATCCGGTATGTAATCCCAGTAACGGAAAGGATGCTCACGAACGGCTGAACCGGAAACCGGATAGTTCTTTCTGTCTGAATCAAAAGAAATATGTTGTGCGCCAAGGTGAACTGCAAAAGGTTCTCCATACGGTTCAGAAGAAAATACCACATCGATTGAGGGATATGTTTTTTTGATGAATGCAGCCCAACGTTCGGTGCGCGGCCCAATTGGTAAAGACTCGTCATCAAAATTATCCAAGACCATGGCAGGCTTTATGGCTGGATTATGTGCAAACAAATCTTGAATCCATGTAAACCGTTGTTCCGGATCGATCGGATCCTGTGGTGTATAGCTCATAGAAACAATTACCTCATCGCATTGCGAAGCTGCAAATTCAATCAGTGCAATATGCCCTTTATGGATGGGAAGGAATTTACCGATAACTAGTCCACGTTTCATTTTTCGGTAGGATAACTTTTGTACTCTTTAATCCAGTTAAAAAGTCCGTAGGCAGCAATAAAACAAAACACCAGGTATTCAAAGCCAACAAATTTTATTCCCTTGGCAAAATACATGTAGGTGGCCACCACATCCACCATAATCCATATAATCCAGCTTTCAATTTTTTTCTGAATCATCAGAAACGTGGTGATGATGCTCATGACGGTAACAAACGAATCCAGGTAGGGAAAAGCGCTGGGCATATTGAACACGACCGGAAACCATTCATGCAAACGACTGGCCAGTGAACCCACCGCAAAGGTAGCGGCAAGTCCGGAGACAGAAAGCAGTATGATTTGAGGCGTTTTCATATAACTAACCCGCAATTCATTCTTTCGATCTTCCTCCCACGGTTTAGGGTGTGTCCATCGCCACCAACCCATCAGGTTAGTAACGAAAAAGAACACCTGCAAAAACATATCCGGGTAAAGCTGCACCTGGTAAAACAGGAAAAAGAATAACGTTACATTAATCAATCCGATAGGCCAGCTCCATATATTAGCCCGCGAAGCCAAAAAAACCGCTACAAAACCGGCAATGGTTCCGAAGAACTCCAGGTAGCTCATTTGGTAGCCCCAGAGTTCGAAGAATATTTTGTTGATGTCGAAGAAACTCATTATTAGGACTTAAGTCGTAAGTAGTAAGACTTAAGACGAACCATCTTACTACTTACGTCCTGATACTTATATCTAAATTTTAATACACACATTCTTCGCTTCGGTAAAAAACCGTAATGCTTCCCAACCGCCTTCACGGCCTACACCGCTTTGTTTCATGCCGCCAAAGGGTGTGCGCAAATCACGAAACAACCAGCAGTTTACCCAAATGATACCGCTCTTAAGTTGCGCTGCAACCCGATGCGCGCATTTTAAATTTTCCGTCCAGAGAGTGGCCGACAAACCATAACCCGTGCTGTTGGCATAACCAATCACTTCGTCTTCGGTATCAAACGGCATAATGGTAACTACCGGGCCGAATATTTCTTCCTGGTTGGTCCGGCAAAATGCATCAAGATCTGTAATAACAGTAGGCTCTACAAAATAACCGTCTGCACAACGGCCATTTAGTTTTACCTGTTTCCCTCCGGTTAAAATTGTTCCGCCTTCTTGTTTCGCCAGTTCAATATAACCAAGCACTTTCTTCATATGGGCTTCCGAAACCAATGCACCCACTTTGGTTTGTTCATCGTTCGGATCACCAACCGTAAGTTTCTTTGTACGTAAAACAAATTCTTCAACAAAGCGATTGTACATACTTCGTTCCACAAAAATCCTCGAGCCGCATAAACAGATTTCGCCTTGATTCGAAAAAGAAGATTGAATAGAGGTGTGTAGCGCCTGTTCGAAATCACAATCGGCAAAAATGATATTCGGATTTTTACCGCCCAGTTCAAGCGAGAGCTTTTTAAACATAGGTGCAGCCGTAGCGGCTATCTTTTTTCCGGTTATAGTTCCGCCAGTAAATGAAATAGCAACAATATTCGGATGTTCTATAATAGCCTGACCGGCTTTAGGCCCCAGACCATGAACAATATTCAATACCCCATTTGGTAAACCTGCTTCCATACAAAGTTTAGAAAACAGAAAAGCGGTCATGGGTGTAAGCTCGGACGGTTTGGCTACCACCGTACAACCTGCTGCCAACGCAGGCGCAATCTTCCAGGTAAATAAATAAAGGGGCAGGTTCCATGGAGAAATGCAACCTACTACACCCACTGGTGTGCGCGTAGTATAGTTGATCGCCTCTTGCCCGGTAATGTGGGCCTCAGATGAAAAGTGAATAGCACCCGTGGCAAAGAAGCGCATGTTGGCTGAAGCCCGGGGAATGTCAACCACTTTGGCAAGCTTAACCGGTTTACCCTGGTCAATGCTTTCAGCTAATGCAAGCTGATCTAAATCGCGATCGATGAGGTCAGCAATTTTTTGAAGAATAGCCGAACGTTTTTCTACCGGCATAGCCGACCAGGCCGGAAAAGCAAGGCTTGCCGCATCAACAGCGTGCTGAACATCTTCGGCATCGGAATCAGGAACAAGACTATACGGTTTACCTTCAGCGGGATTATAGTTTTCTAAAAAGCTTCCAGCTTTTGGCTCAATTAATTCTCCATTGATATAGTTAAGTACCTTAAACATAATTGGAACTTTTTGTTTATTTCTTCGTCACGCTAAACTCTACTCTTCGGTTCAGTTTGCGGTTGGCATCCGAATCATTTCTTACCAATGGTTTTGAGGCTCCGTAACCCTTACTGACAATTCGTGAGGACGCTACTCCATGGGTTACCAAGTAATTCTTAACAGCCAATACCCGTGCCTGCGACAACTGCACCAGCGCACGTTGCTTACCCACATTATCAGTGTGCCCACTCAACTCTATCTCAAGCGTTGGGTTTTCCTTGAGAATAGCAGCCAGCCGGTCAAGTTCCGGATAGGATTCAGGTTTTAACACGGGTTTACCCTGTTCAAAAAACAAATTATTCAGCGCAAGACTTTCCCCTACTTCAATCGGAACCAGCAACAAATCCTTACGCAATTCAATGTAGGTACTCCTGTCGGTTAATTCCAGGTTTTCATTTACTGATAAAAAGCCTTTAGCTCTTGCAAACAAGCCATAGTTTGTTCCGTACGGTAACACAATGCTATAATCACCGGTAGAAGGATTTGAAACTGCTTCACCCACCTCTTCACGTAAGGTGATGTTTTCAAAAACAATTTGTGCCTGTAGAGGAGTTTTTGTTTTGGCATTTAATACGTTGCCGGTTACCAGCACAACAGGATCGGGTTGTAAGGAAGGTGGCAACGCAATCCGCACAATATCCGATTTACCAAAACCACCTGCCCCAGTACACAAGTAAGCTACCACACCGGAAGCAGGCACCGTGTAGTAAGCATCAAATCCATAGGTGTTAATCTCCGGACCAAGGTTTACCGGTATCGTCCAGTTGGTCCAAGTGTCATCGATTCGCTTACTCATAAAAATGTCAAGCCCCCCATACCCCGGATGACCATCCGAGGCAAAGTAAAGTGTTCGACCATCATCCGCCAGCACCGGTGAAGCTTCATTTCCATGGGTGTTTATAACCGGGCCAAGGTTGGTGAGCGCTCCCCATTTTCCATCACTTCCCTTCAGGATAACAAAAATGTCCTTTTCCTCACGGTGCTCCTCATAAAAAAGACTGCTCTTGTTTTTAGCAGTAAAAAGAATGGCTTTGCCATCTGCTGATTGTGAGGCCTCAAAATACTGGTGCTCATTTTCATAATGAACACCCAGCAAGCCTTTGCTGATCCACCCGGTGTCCGATCGTTCAAAAAGCTCAAAGTCGGTGGCCGTTACCAGAAGGATGCTGTTATTATCCTGACCAATGGAAACAATGTTGTTGACCCCTGAGGTATTTATCGGAGAACCCAAATTTCTGCTCTCCGTCCATGTAACGCCATCCACTGTTGTGCTGTACCAGATATCAGAAGCATCCTTAATACCACCTGTATTCTCCGGACTGTATTTACGGGTAAAATATATAGTCTTTCCATCCACTGAAATTTTAGGGGTCACTTCATCGTAGGGTGAATTGATCATCGCACCAAGGTTCTCCTTCATAATCCCTGTTGGCAAATCAGCCGGAAGGTTAATTTTTACATCACTCATCAAAACAAAATTATCAACCAATAAATGCATGCGGGCATACGCAATAAAACCAATTGTTTTGTTAAACCAGGGCAAGGCTTTCATAGAAAATACTTCGTTTCCATTCACAAAAAATTTCATCCATCCACTGTGTTGCTCAACTTTAAGCACATTAGGTACACCCAGTGAATTTACTCCTTCAATCTTTTTCCATGTTTTTGCTTCTGTACGCGACTTATCAGAGGTCCATACCATCGCATAGCCGTGTGACGAAATAACAAAAACATTCATGCTGGCATCTTCATCGTATCCCCAAATAAATCCAAAACCTGTGTCGGTATTTCCTTCAGTTTGTGTAAAGGTTGCCTCAAAGGAAAAGTCTTTCTGGTCATTAAGTGTTGGATAGATGTAAGTAAACCAACCACTTTCAGGTGAACGGATTTCGTAATGGCCATTTTTGATTTGAGCTGCCTGATGTTTGTCTTCCGCTTCATGCCAGCCCAAGTGATTGTCTTTAAAATCTTCCTGAAAGACAACCGTGAGTTGCGCACACGTCAGTACTCTTGTTAAGCAAAAAGCCGTGAGTATATAACTCCTTATCATTAACGAAACACTTTGTTTCTACAAGGTGCCGGTGCGCCCCCCATCCACCGGCAGGTTTATTCCATTAATGTAGGCGGCTGCAGGGGTAGCTAAAAAAGCAACTGCGGCAGCTACTTCACGCGCTTCACCAATCCGGCTGGCAGGGATTTCCGCAACCATTTCGTTCATCACTTCTTCAAAAGAACGTTTTGATTTTTCAGCTTTCGATTGTACCAGGACCTCTAACCGGCCTGTCATGGTGGCCCCGGGCAAAACATTATTCACGGTTATCCCAAAAGGTCCTAACTCAACCGACAACGTTTTAGCCCAACTGGCAACCGCCCCCCTTATGGTGTTGGACACACCCAACCCTTTCAGCGGGATTTTAACGGATGTGGAAATAATATTTATGATCCGCCCATATTTTTCTTTCTTCATGGATGGAACCACCGCCTGAACCAAGGCCTGGTTGCACAACAAATGAGCAGCGAATGCCTTAACAAACTCTTCTTGTCCGGCATCAATGGCCAATCCACCCGGAGGGCCTCCGGTGTTGTTGACTAAAATGTGAACCGTGTTTGATGATACGTATTTTTCGATGACTCGATTCACCTCATCAACATTGGAAAAATCGGCCTTCAGAAAACCATGTTGTTGACCGTGTTTAACCGGCAGTTCGGCAAGTACGCTCAATAACTTTTGTTTATCGCGGGCCAACAGCGTAACCGAAGCACCCAATGAGGCCAGTTCAATGGCTGAAGCCTTTCCAATACCCTGCGTACTTCCGCAAACCACAGCGTGTTTTCCGTTTAAATCAATATCCATACAGACTGTTAAAGTGTTAGAAAACTACCTTGAAATGTTCTTAAATTAGCAATTCTTCAATTGATCACCGACTAATTATTAAAAATATGGCTATACGCAGACCGTTTAACCTGAATCAATGGATTACCGAAAACCGATCGCTACTCAAACCGCCTGTTGGAAATAAAAATTTATATGCTGATGCTGGCGATTACATTGTCATGATCGTAGGCGGCCCCAATGCCCGCAAAGACTATCACTTTAATGAAACCGAAGAATTATTTTATCAATTAGAAGGCGATATCAACGTTCGCATTCAGGAAGATGGCAAGCCGGTGGATATTCCCGTTAAACAGGGTGAAATGTTTTTGCTGCCGGCCCGTGTACCTCACCGGCCTGAACGGCCTGCTAATTCAGTAGGGTTGGTGATTGAATGCAAACGCCCCGAGGAAAATATATTGGATGGCTTACAGTGGTATTGCGATAAATGCAATAACAAGTTGCATGAATACCGCTTTCATTTGGATAACATCGAAAAAGATTTCTTACCTCGCTTTCGCGAATTTTACGGTTCACAGGAATTACGTACGTGTAAGAAATGCGGTACCATAATGGACACAGATCCCCGGTTCGTCTAATCTTAACCTATGAACAAAACTCAAATTGCTGAGCTGTTGGAGCAAAAGCACAGTGTCTTTATCAACGAACTTCGGCATTTATCAGATACTGATTTTACTTCTTCACTTTCAGGTAAATGGTCGGCTGGTCAGCAACTTGATCATATCGTTCGCAGTGCCGGTCCGGTAAATCTTGTCTTTTTCTTTCCGAAATTTTTAGTGACCCTGATTTTCGGTAAAGCCAACCGGCCGTCAAGAACTTACGAAGGATTGGTTGAAAAGTATCAATCCAAGCTGGCGCTTGGTGGAAAAGCACCAAGTCAATTTATTCCGAAATATGTCACAGTAAATCAACGCGATCCACTCATAAAGAAATTGGAACGCATTGTTCAATCACTTACAAAGCGAGCTGAAAAGTATACGGAAGACCAACTGGATAAATTGCTTATTCCCCATCCCCTGTTAGGTAAGCTTACCTTTCGTGAGATGTTATACTTCACTGCCTACCATGTTGAGCATCATCACAAACAGGTTGTGGCCAATCTGAAAAGAAACAACTAAAGTAATGAGTTCACCCGACTATGAAATTTGAAAATTCAATACGCTTTGCAAAAAAGCTTGATAAAGCTGATGCCTTGAAATCGTTTCGTAGCCGATTTGAAATACCAACGGTTAACGGAAAAAAATGCATTTACTTTACCGGAAATTCCCTTGGTCTTCAGCCTAAATCAACCAGAAAATTTGTAAACGAAGAACTTCAGGACTGGGCAAAACTTGGTGTGGAGGGTCACCTGCATTCACGAAGGCCCTGGTTGTACTATCATAAGTTCAGTAAAAAGGTACTCGCACAACTTGTTGGCGCCAAACCAATTGAGGTTGTAGCTATGAACCAGCTAACCGTAAATCTTCACCTGATGCTGGTTTCGTTTTACCAGCCAACAAAACAACGGTTCAAAATAATTACTGAAGCAGGTGCCTTCTCTTCAGATCAATATGCTTTCGAATCTCAAATTAAATGGCACAAGCTTGATCCGGAGAAAACGCTGGTTGAGCTCAAGCCAAGGTACGGTGAGCATACACTTCGAACAGAGGATATTCTTCATGCCATTAATGAACACCGTTCACAACTTTCACTTGTCATTTTTGGTGGGGTTCAATACTATACCGGACAATTTTTTGATATAAAAAAAATTACGAAAGCCGGTCATCAAGCGGGTGCGTATGTGGGGTTTGATCTGGCGCATGCAGCCGGAAACGTTCCGCTAAACCTGCATGGTGATGGGGTAGACTTTGCCGTGTGGTGCAGCTATAAATACCTCAACTCCGGACCAGGCGGTATTGCCGGGGCATTTGTACATGAGCGTCATGCACAAAATTTTGAACTACCGCGATTTTCAGGTTGGTGGGGGCACTACGAGAAAGAACGCTTTCAAATGAAAAAAGGATTTGTACCCATGCCCGGTGTTGATGGTTGGCAACTCTCCAACTTCCCGGTGCTATCGGGCGCAGCCCATATAGCCTCATTGGAAATTTTTCAGCAGGCTGAAATTAAAAACCTGCGTAAGAAAAGTTTGTTGCTCACCGGCTATCTTGAGTTTCTGCTAAAAGAAATTGACCCTGAACAAAAAATCTTTACCCTACTCACACCATCAAACCCTAATGAACGTGGGTGCCAGCTATCCATCTATATGAAGCAAAAAGGTAAAAAGGTTTTTAGTGCATTAACAAAAGCCGGTGTATTGGCCGACTGGCGTGAACCAAACGTAATTCGTGTTGCGCCAGTACCGCTCTACAATACCTTTGAAGAGGCTTTTCGCTTCGCAGAAATTTTCAGGAAAGCGATTTAAGGTTCACCACCCAGTAAAAGGATACCCAATTCTCTGACAATTGTCAGATTTTTTATCGCTTTGAAGAGCTATATTCCGCAATGATTTAAGTAAGATGAAAGAAACCAAACATATCGCCATTGTTGGGGCCGGGCTTGTCGGTTCCCTGCTCTCCATCTACCTGGCAAAACGGGGATACAAAATATCGGTATACGAGCGCAGGCTTGATATGCGCAAGCACCTTATTGAAGGTGGCCGATCCATCAATCTGGCATTGAGCAACCGCGGCATTCGTGCATTGGAAGAAGTGGGCTTGGCCGAGGTATTAAAGCAAAATGCCATACCGATGCACGGGCGAATGATCCACGATGAATCAGGAAAGCTGAACCTGCAGCCCTATGGAAAGAATGGTCAGTTTATCAACTCGGTTTCAAGAGGCGGATTGAATATGGTGTTGATGAGCGAAGCTGAAAAGCATGGGGTGGAATTTTTCTTTGAACACCGTTGTCTCGGAGTTGATTTTTCTAAAACAGAATTAACCTTGCAAGAATATGAAGCGGTGAAGCACAAAACATTTGATCTGATCATCGGATCGGACGGAGCCTTCTCTGCCGTAAGGGGTGCCATGCAGTTCACCGATCGTTTTGAATATCATCAAACCTATATTGAACACGGTTACAAAGAACTACGCATACCGGCCAGTGATAGTGGCGATTATTTATTGGAGCCAAACGCCTTGCACATATGGCCACGCGAAAGTTATATGCTGATCGCGCTTCCCAATCCCGACAGAACCTTTACCTGCACACTATTCTTGCCCTTTGAAGGGCCTTCATCCTTCGCACAACTAGATTCAAAAGAAGCTATTCAGGATTTTTTTGAAAAAAACTTTGCCGATGTTGTGCCCATGATGCCAACCCTGCAAGAAGATTTTCGCGACAATGCCACCGCTTCGTTGGTAACCATCCGCTGCTACCCGTGGGTAAAAAATAAAACGCTATTGATTGGCGATGCGTCACATGGTATAGTGCCTTTCTTCGGGCAGGGGATGAACGCGGGCTTTGAAGATTGTCGTGTACTGAATGAATTGCTGGATCTGCACGAAGATAAATGGAAAAAAGTATTGCCCGAATTTCAGGAACTGCGAAAACCCGATGGCGATGCGATTGCACAACTGGCGCTTGATAACTTTATTGAGATGCGCGACCTGGTAGCCGATGAAGACTTTATCCTGCGAAAGAAAATTGAAGCCCGTTTACATGAACGCTATCCCGATAAATGGATTCCGCTTTATACCATGGTTACCTTCCGCGATGATTTACGTTACTCCTACGCATTAGAAACCGGAAGAAAGCAAAAGGCTATTATGGATGAGGTGCTGAGCAGACCTGGGATTGATAAAAACTGGGAGACCTTAAACCTGGAGGAAATAATCAGCAAACTATAATCGTACCGGTTATGACAAATGACCGATGACTAATGACTCTATTATTCTTATCATGCCGTTATCATCAGCTTGTACTCCTCGTACCGGCTTAAAATTGCTTTGATATAATTTACCGGTTCTTCACACTTACAATAGCCCGCTATAACCACCGGGTCGCGATAATATTTCGGGTCTGATTTTTTTAATAAATACGACTCCACAACAGCCCACGAAGTCGGATCCTCTCCATATTTAATGGTGAGCTTACGCGCATCGATAATATGCGTTAACCCAGCATTGTAGGAAGCCAAAACAAATTTTAAACGTTCATCCTGATCGTGAATATCTTTCGACCAATACTTATCCAGATGCTTTAAAAACCGCACGCCACCCCGTAAACTTTGTCGTGGACTTTCCGGATCGTTAACCCCAAATCGTTTGGCCGTTTCAGGCATGAGTTGCATCAATCCTTTCGCCCCGGCCCACGATTCGCCTTGCGGGTCAAAACGCGACTCCTGATAAATTACGGCAGCCAGTAAACGCCAATCCCATCCTAACTCCTGTGCACCCTCTTTGATGAGATCATCATACGGTGAAATTTTATTGCCAGCCAACGAAGAGTAATCGCTGGTAAGCCGAATGATAGATGTTCGCGGACTGTTAAAATACCGGTTAAAAATAACCATGAAGGTAGGTTCCTTCTTCACTTTCGCCAGCCACTCATTAATGGCCAACTGAAGCTCAGGAGAATTTTTTCGCACAGCCCATGCAATGGTTTGTGGTAAACTTATAATGGTTTCAACATCCAGATTATTATAGTAGGCAGCATTCACACGGGCAATAATATTATCCGTTACGGTGTAATCAATTTCACCTAACGCTACAGCACGAATAAGATTTTCTGTTTCAGCATTCGTACTATCCTGATTGATCATAATCTCCCCGCCTACTTCTTCCGATAAATGTTTCAGACGCTGTGAAAAACTGGAGCCGGGCATTACATAAACTTCTTTGCCAATAAGCTGTGAAGGTTTGCGAATGAGCTGGGTATTTATCTGTTCACGCGTTAATTGACGCCAGTTGTCAGGCTTGCGCTGCACCAGCACCTGGTATGAATCAAATTGAGGATTGGTGAAGCTTACTTTCTCCGTTCGATCTTTGGTTACGGTAAGCGGAAAAGCCAGGACATCACCCTCACCCTTATTTAATTGACCGATCGCACGTTCAATTCCTGACGTTACACGTATACGCAGATCAACCTGTAAGTGATCGGCCAGTAACTTCAAAAGCTCATATTCATAGCCCATCGAACGGCCTTTATAAATAAAATAGCTGAACGAGTTGTTATCTACCAGCGCAGTAATAAACCCTCGCTCTTTAATCTCATTCAGGTCGATGGAAACCAAGGGCTCATTTTCCGGCTGTTGACTGGCGAAGCGGTTACAGGAAAGAAGTGCCCCTATGAAAACAAGGGAAAAAACATGCTTTTTATGGAACTGCATAGCTCATTGAAAATAAGCATAATGGGCCTAAAATAAAAGAGGCCCCGAAGGGCCTCTTTTTTACTACTCAATGCTGAGATGTTAATTAAATGTATACCTCAAGCCAAACTGCATATACCATACAGAATTGAATGAGTTGTTGTCCCTGAAGGTTGAGGTTGCCGGCATACCTCTGTCTGTCTGCAACCTGAAAGTTGGACGAATATCTCCATTGGCAACAATTGCATTTTGATTGGTTGGTACCAGAATCGCAGGAGCATTGATAGATTGGAAAATTCCCCAGCTCTTGTTAAGCATGTTACCAAAGTTGAAGATGTCAACAGTGAATTGCAACGTATTGCGCTTGCCTCCGATATCGTGGAAAATATCCTGGGCAAAACGCAAATCTAATTGATTTCTCCACGGGAGTTTCGCACCGTTACGCTCAGCATATTGACCTCTTCTTGAACTGAGATATTTATCCTGTTCGATGTATCTGAAGAACAAGTCGCTCTGTTGTTGAGCTGTGTATACTACTCCACTATACGTGAAGTTTGTAAATGTAATTTCAGAAGGATCTTTAGGCACATAAATCAAATCATTACCATTCACACCATCACGATTGAAGTCAGCACCATAGGTATAAGAGAATCTGCCCTGGATTGAACCTTCGTAGAATAATGAAATGCTTGAAGCCAGTTTTTTCAGGTACTCTTTACGGTAGGTTACAGATGCAACAAAGCGATCGGGCACAACATATCCTGCATAGCTCATTTCCGGGTTATTGGCTTGGCCTATAATAGGTGTTAATGACCAGGTATTGAATAGCTGATCGCCTACACCATCATAGAGAACCTTCGATTGGCTGTGTGTATACGCTACAAAGGCTGAGAAACCATTGCTAAATTGCCTATCCAACTTTGCTGTTAACGACCAATAATAACCTTGGTCTGAATTGCCCAACGTTATGGGGTTAAATGCGGAATTGCCAGGTGTTCCATTGGAGTTATCTACATTTGGTAATCCTTGGTTGTTCAGATAGTTAATAAACTTCTGATTATTATTTACAGGATAAATCGGGCGTGTATCCGGGTAAGCTCCATTGGCATCAGAAATTGACATGTTTGTCGGATTTACCAGGTTGTAATTTTTGCCTTGTGCAATATTAATATCCTTGTTGTAAATGGCCTCAATACTAGCAATAAATCCTGCAGGCAGGCGCTTGTCAACTGCCACACTGGTTTTCCAGGTTTGAGGAAATCTAAACTCAGGATCAATAGCACTCATGGTAGCAGGAAGTGTAGTTCCTGCAGCTGGTGGTGTTGCCGGACGATAGGGAGCAATCTGGAAAGGCCCCGGTACGTTAGCCTGACCATTGAAGTTCTGGGTCAACTGAAGCAAACCCGCATCTCCGGATTGCGATACTAACCAAACCGTTGGAACTCTTCCGGTAAAAATACCTGTTCCACCACGAACCTGCAGTGAACGGTCGCCCAGTGCATCCCAGTTAAAACCAATTCGTGGTGACCAAAGCAGTCTTACTTCGGGCAACACACCGGTATCAAATTTCCTTCCTTCAGCAAATGTTAAACCTGCTGCCAGCGGATGGGTTTTGATTTCAGGAACACTCGGAAAGGTTGGTAAATCTACACGTAAACCAGCCGTTATTTTCAATTTTTCATTCACTGAAAATTCATCTTGTGCATAAGCTGAGTACTGCACATACTTAATGGTAGGAAAAGCCTGTTCAAAATTCGGTAACAATGAATAGGTGATAGCATAGTCAGTAGGAAGTTCACCATTCACAAAGTCATCCCATGAATTGAAACGATACAAACCTGTTCCAAAACGTTGAAAACCATTTTTTGTATTTTGAATATCCAATTGTACACCTGCGGTGATGTTATGCTTGCCGGTGGTCCAGCTCACAAAATCCACAATGGAGATTGAAGAGACATCGCGAAGGTTTCCAAACGAAAAAGGCTCATATCCAAAAGAAGTAAAGGGAGAGCCATCTTTCATGATATCAACCAATGGAAAATTCGTACTATTTGTACTTCTTGGGTCATTCTGATTGGTGTATGTAGCGCGCAACGTGTTGGCAAACTTATTACCGAACAACGAGTTCAACTCAGCTGCCAGGGAATAGAAGTTTGCTTCCTGGAAATAGTTAGAATTACTGAACCAAAGAGCATTGTTGTTTGTACGGCCTGCACCGGAAGCATAGAAGAATCCTGTACCTGTAGTAGAACCACTGATAAAACGTGGATCCTTACTTTCCACCTGGCTATAACGAATATTAAACTTGTGGTTTTGATTTATGTTCCAGTCAAGACGTGCTACAAAGCGTGTGTTTTGAGCTTCAAAATCATAATTATCGTAAGGGCCGGTTTCATAACCGTAGTTCTCGCGAAGGAATTGGCTAATGTCATCAAGCTCAGTGCGTGTAGGGCGGCTTATGTTTGGAGAGCTGCCAAAAGGATCTTGTGTAGTAGCTGCAAATTGAGTCTGGCCAGGACGAACAGAATTTTCCGTTTCAGCATTGACGAAGAAAAATAACTTGTTCTTGATAATCGGACCACCTAATCTGAATCCATAAGTGTTGTAGCTAAGGGGTTGTGTTGGCAGGGGATCATTGTTGGCCACCTGGTCACCCTGGTTGTTTTGGTTTCTCCAAAATGCATAAGCCGATCCGGAAAAATCATTCGTACCTGATCGGGTTACTGCATTTACAGCACTGCCTATAAAACCTGAGTTACGAATGTCGTAAGGAGTAATGCTTACTGATATTTCAGCTATGGCATCCAACGAAATAGGAGAACCGTTGGCCGGGAGGTTGGTCCCAATACCAAATGTATTGTTGAAATCCGATCCATCAACAGTAATATAGTTTTGACGATAATTACCACCGCCAATAGCTCCATTGCTTGTTGATGTAGATTGTGGAGTCATACGTGTCATATCGTTGATACTACGGGAAATGGTTGGCATGGTGAGAATTTCACGTGTACCAATAGTTGTTACGGCACCGTTACGATCACTATTCATGATCCTGTCTTGCACACCAGAAACGATAATCTCCTGCAACTGTGTGCCTTCTTCCACCATGTTCAAATTGATTACGTAAGGCTCACCAATTTTTAGAAAGATGTTGGCGTATTGCTGCTCGGCATAACCAATGAATGTAATCTTTACATTATACGGACCGCCCACCCTCATATTAGGTATATTAAAGCGTCCATCAGCAAGCGAAACAGTACCGTAAACTGTTCCAGATGGCTCATGTGTGGCAACAATATTCGCACCCGGAATAGCTGTTCCACTCTGCTCTTTTACCACACCAATAATCGAAGATGTGGTTACGCCTTGTGAAAAGCCAGCAAAAGCTAGAGACACAAAGCTGAATAACAGTAAAATTCTCCTCATAGTTTTGGATTTAAGTTGATTAGTATTCGGCAACAAAAATATCCCGTTTTATCAGATATGGTTTTAATTGCCGTTTAAATCTTTCCACAATTTTATTCACAATTAATTAACAGCCTCGGGTTGACCGTCTGTAAAAATGTGCCTAAAAGGTTTGGTTAAAAACCGCCCATTCGCTCTATTTCTAACGATAAACCTGTTTCCAATGAAGTTATTGAATTGCGCAATCGCTTTGCTCGTGCTAATGACTAACCCCTTAAACGCACAGCCCGATCTCTCCTATTACCTCCCGGAGGGTATTTCGTACAATCAAAATATCCCTACCCCAAAATCAATCATCGGGCACGAAGTAGGCGAATGGCATATAACCCACGACCGGCTGGTTAATTACATGTATGCCCTCGCGGCAGCTTCCAACAGGATCAGCATACAGGAAACCGGTCGCACCTATGAAACCAGGCCGCTTTTACTGTTAACCATCACTTCGCCAAAAAATCATCAGCGTATTGAAGAAATTCGTCAGCAGCATGTGCAGCTAACGGATCCCTCAAAATCTGGAAATCTGGATGTAAAAAACATACCCAATGTGGTGTATATAGGCTTTAGTATTCATGGTAACGAGGCCAGCGGAAGCAATGCCGCCCTGGCCGTGGCCTACCACCTGGCGGCAGCCCAGGGAGCAGCCATTGAAAAGCTATTGGATGAAGTTGTAATTCTCTTCGACCCCAGCTTTAATCCCGATGGCCTTCAACGGTTTTCTAGCTGGGTAAACTCGCGTAAAAGCATTCAAACCTCAACCGACCCCAACGACACCGAACACAATGAAGCGTGGCCGGGCGGACGATTTAATCACTACTGGTTCGACCTGAACCGCGATTGGCTGGTGGCACAGTTGCCCGAAAGCCAGGCACGCGCCAAACAATTTCATTTGTGGAAACCCAGTGTACTGACCGACCATCATGAAATGGGTACCAATGCCACATTCTTTTTTCAACCCGGGGTTCCTTCACGTAACCACCCACTCACACCAGAAAAAAACCTGACGCTTACACGCAAAATTGGTGAGTATCACGCCAAAGCGTTGGATAAAATTGGCTCGCTTTACTACACCCAGGAAGGTTATGATGATTTCTACTATGGCAAGGGCTCAACTTTTCCGGATGTACAAGGTGCAATCGGAATATTATTTGAACAAGCCAGCTCGCGTGGTCATGCGCAGGAAAGCATTAACGGTGTGCTCACATTTCCATTTACTGTTCGTAATCAATTCGTAACCGCGCTTTCCACACTAGAGGCTGCTCAAGCTATGCGCGAAGAATTGCTGAACTATCAGCGCGACTTCTTCAAAAACAATATTGCCGAAGCAGCCAAAGATCCAGTGAAGGCATATGTGTTCGGAGCAAATCAGGATAAGTACCGAAGCTTTCATTTTGCGGAAATCATTGACCGGCATGACATTGACATTTATAAACTCAGCAGCAGCCAAACCATTAACGGCAAACGTTACGAAAGTGATGGCAGCTACGTTGTGCCCCTTAACCAAAAGCAATACCGGCTTATCAAATCCATGTTTGAAAAGCGTACCACTTTTCAGGATAGTCTGTTTTATGACATCTCCAGTTGGACACTACCGCTTGCCTTTGCTTTAGATTACGAAGAACTGAAAACCCCTTCAGCGAATCTTCAAGGTGAACGTTTTGACCCAACTAAAAAACCTGTTGGAAAAATTATTGGCGGCACCAGCGATTACGCCTATGTGTTTGAAAGCTATGGGTACTATGCACCCCGTGCGATGTATCGCCTGCTCAGCAAGGGGATTCGGGTAAAAGTAGCCAATGGCGATTTTCATCTTCCGGATGGCAGAAAGTTTTCAGCCGGCTCCATTCTCATCCCCCTGGGTATACAGGATAAAAGCGTTGACCTTGTTGAATACCTGATAAAAGAAATAACCGTTGATGATGGTATTGACGTTTACGCTTTCAATACCGGATTAAATTACAAGGGCTTGAGTTTGGGAAGCAGCAACTTTTCTGTTCTGCGCGAACCAAAAATTGCCATGCTGGTGGGCGATGGTGTGAGCCCGTTGGATGCAGGTGAAATATGGCATTTGTTGGATACACGTTTCCATATTCCGGTTAGTCTTGTTCCGGTAGATGTATTCAATCGAATAAACTTTGATAAATACAACACGCTTATAATAAGCACAGGAACGTACACCAGTCTGAATGATGCGGCTAAAGAAAGGTTGCGCACGTGGGTACAAAATGGCGGTGTAATTATTGGGTTGAAAACAGCCCTTAACTGGTTAAATGCTTCCGGCCTTGGTAAATTTGAAATGAAAAAAGATGAGAAGAAAGATGAACCAGCCAAACCAAAACCTTATTCTGACATTGCCAACGCGGCTGGAGCAGAGGCATTAAGTGGTGCCATTTTTGAAATACAGGCCGACTTGTCACACCCGCTGTTTTATGGATATACAAGTTCTCGGCTACCGGTTTTCAAAAGCGGAGCCCTGTTTATGGAACGCTCAAAAAATGCCTTTGGAAATCCGGGGGTGTTTACGGCAAACCCATTGTTGAGTGGATACATTACCAAGGGTAGTCTGGATAAACTGAAGAATGCTTCTTTTACCGGAAGTTCATCTATTGGACAGGGCCGTGTGATTGGCTTTACCGAAAATCTGGCTTTTCGCGCATTCTGGTTTGGCAGCAATAAAATGTTAATGAATGCCATATTTTATGGACACACCATTAGTGCTGGTGCGGGAAGAGATCGTTAATGGTAAAATTTTTCAGTCACCAGTTTTCACTGTAACCCCAATCGAATCAAGCCAGTTATTTATTAACTGGGTATCTTCGGGTGTTACTTTCGCTTCGCGGTGTAACCACAGATAACTTTCCAATGGCATCCACCCTTCTGTAACAGCTTCAGAAAGCTCTTCCAGCTTGTCTGTCGCCTTATTTGCAGAGTAAGTTTTGAAGACAGAAAAATTCAGATGATCCTTTCCTTCCTTGATGTGTGAAGCCAGCCACCAACCGATGGGCTGCACATGCACATACCATGGATAGCGCGTGTTGTTGCTATGGCAATCGTAACACTTCTCAACAAGCACCGCATGAACAGCCTCCGGGATTTTATACGTATTGGAAATATCATCCGCAGCAATACCTTCTGATTTGTTTTTTTCAGGCTGGAGCAGTTGCATGACCAACAGTACCATCAACACTCCGATGATGATTTTTCTAGTCATAAGAATTATGGTTTAGGTAAACGAAGTTACAAAGGTTTTTTCTTTTAGTGATTTGGTGCTTTGGTGGCAAAAAAGAAAGACCTGTCTCACTGCCACTAAAGCAATAAAACCGTACCAAGGTAAATAACTGTAAACCTTGCCTTTCAAATGCCAGGTAAATGAAAGATAAATCACAGCTTGCTGTTTTCCTATGTACCCGCTATCTTGATTCTTTCAGTGACCAAAAAAAACTATGAGAAAGCTATTCATCATCTGCAGTGTTGTTGTTACTGCATTAATCCTGGTTTGGGCCTATTTCTGGAGAGATGCACTTTTTGCGTTTATTCTTGTGGCACCCATTATTTATATGGGTGTAGCGGATATGGTTCAAACCCGCCAGTCGCTAAAGCGAAACTTTCCGTTGGCCGGAAGGCTTCGTTACGTCTTTGAAGATTTACGCCCCAAAATCCAGCAATATTTTGTTGAATCCGACACGGATGGTGCACCCATCAACCGCATTGATCGTTCCGTTATTTACCAGCGTGCCAAAAAGCAACTGGATACCGTTCCCTTTGGCACGCAACTCAATGTTTATGCAGAAGGATATGAATGGATCACGCATTCGGTTACACCACTCGACCATCACAAATTAGATCATAGTCCGAGGGTGTTGGTGGGCAATAAAGATTGCAAGCAACCATACTCCGCCAGCATACTTAATGTATCTGCCATGAGCTTTGGCTCATTAAGCGGCAATGCCGTTGAAGCGTTAAACGCAGGCGCCAAGATTGGCGGCTTTGCACACAACACAGGCGAGGGCGGGATCAGCCCGCATCACCTTAAATATGGTGGCGACCTTATTTGGCAAATTGGCACAGGTTATTTTGGTGCGCGCGATGAAGCAGGGAATTTTTCTCCGGAAGCCTTTCAGAAAAATGCTACGCGCCCCGAAGTAAAAATGATTGAGATAAAATTATCTCAAGGCGCCAAGCCTGGGCATGGCGGCATTTTACCAGCCAAGAAAAATACACCGGAGATTGCTGCCATCCGTGGTGTAACGCCCGGCACTACGGTTTTCTCGCCACCGTTTCATAGTGCATTTAGCACACCCATTGGGTTGATTGAGTTTGTAAAACAACTGCGCGAACTTTCAGGTGGCAAACCCGTTGGCTTCAAACTGTGTATCGGAAGAAAGAGTGAATTCCTCGGCATTTGCAAAGCAATGGTGCAACTCAACACCTACCCTGACTTTATCACCATTGATGGTGGCGAAGGCGGAACCGGTGCAGCGCCACCCGAGTTCACCAATTTTGTGGGCATGCCACTGTTGGATGCTGTCGCTTTTGCTGATGATGCATTACGAGGCTTTGGTATTCGCGAGCACATTAAACTGGATTGCTCCGGAAAAATTCTTTCTGGTTTTCACATTTTCCGTGCAATGGCCTTAGGTGCTGATTTCGCTAATTGTGCCCGCGCGATGATGATGGCGCTCGGCTGTATACAAGCGCTGGAGTGCAACAAAAATACCTGCCCTGTTGGTGTGGCTACGCAAGATCCGTACTTCGCAAAAGGATTGGTGGTAGAAGATAAGAAAGCACGTGTGGCCAATTTCCATAAACATACCGTAGATAGCTTTGTTGAACTGCTTTCATCAACCGGTTTGGATAGCCCGGAGAAAATTAACCGCACACACGTATACCGCAGGGTGTTTATGAACATGGTAAAAACCTATGCCGAAATCTATCCGCCTGTTCCGACAGGTTGCCTGCTCGACATGGCTGACTCACCAATTGAATTTGATGTTTACTTAAGCCAGGCAAGGGCAGAGAGTTTTGGGACGTAATGTAAATAATCATCTGAGCGTAGCTTTTAAGGTTGCGTTGATTATATGTACAGCATTACTTTCTAAAGCGCAGGCATTCGGACAGGGTCCGGATAGCATCTTTCTATCCGGGCCAACTTCATTCAAAACCCTAACCACAACAAGGCTAAGCAACGTCATTGGTGAAAAACAAAAACGATGGATAAAGATTGATGACGTTGTTGTTGAAACCTCCAATATAGCTTTGACCCCTGTTGAAGAAACACTGGCCAAGGCCGAATCGGTGGAGATCAGGGCACTTCTGAAACGAGATACTGTTGCATTAAAACGTATCTGGCTGCGGGATTTTACCCTTGATGAACTTCACAGCAAAGTACAGCATGATCCTAATCCGTTGCCGCATTACCTCTCCTTGAATCGAAGGATAGAAAAAATTCTGATTACCGGTGATCATGCTTATGTTTCAGGAATAGAATACGCGGTGCAAGTTAAGGAAGGCAACAGTGTTGACACACAGGTTGCACGGAAGTACACCCACCTATGGATAAAGGAATTATTCGGGTGGAGGCTGGCTACTAAAAACTATGATTAATTTTGGTCTGGTTGATACAAACCACGAAATAATCAAAAAATGGCATCCCAATGGGGCTCAGCCAGAATTAAAAATTTAAAACTATTGAGATAATGTTCCTGCGGAACTCTCTATTCCATTGTGTTCAAGGCTTCGAATAATCAACTGAAAGTATCATTTAAACTTTAACACTAAAGCCCCCTCGGGGCGATATATCAATAACAAAATAAACATGATCTTTTCGAGCCCCGGAGGGGCGAAATCTTGTTTTCAGCATTATTACCAAACACGCCTACACCATTTGAATTGATGTCGTCCCTCCATGACCCGATTAGGATTATTTAACCTACCAACAAGATGGCGCTCCTGCAGAGCTTCAATTCAAGTGAAGAGGGCATACGATGGATAAGGCGTCCAATGGCCAGTCCTACATCGGAACTGACTAAGACCACTAAGACTCATGGCATTGTAACTAAATAAATTCCTATCTTTGTGAAACCTTTACGCCCGTGGTGCGCAAATTCTTTCCGCTTGATAAGAATTATGTTTTAGAACAGGCTCAGCTGTCTCTGGAAAATTCCCTCCTCGAATACATGGTAGATTACGTTAAGGTGCAGTACATGCTGCAGCATAACCCCTTAGGCCTGGTGGACGAAACCATTCAACGCATCCAACAACATCAGTCAAACGATTTCACCAAACTCCATGATTTTTACATTGCCCTGTCAGGCATATTCCGGTTCAGGTATTACCACCACAACCAGCTTGAATTCATTTTTTCAGGTGAAGAACCTTTTGATCGTTATTATCGGGAATGGTCTGAGGAGTTTAAGAAATGGGTAAGAACCTTTTCGCAGCACAACAACTTTATCATGGGTGTACTTGAACTTACCGTGTTTTACCCACATGAAGCCGAAGCGCAGTTCATCGGTAACCGGCTTACTACATTTGCTACACAATTCTTCGAAGTGAAGATTCATCCGCAAAAGGGAATTATTAAGAGTGCTTAACTCTAAATTCCCTGAAAAACCTCAAAGCTTTCCAGGTATTTGGGCACAGTCACATTCCAACCAAAAGTTTCCCGGATGTTTTTTGCATATGCATGAAGATCGGCACCTTCACCGTGGGTAGTAAACGTAATTTTCGGACTATCCTTAAAATGCTTTAACCACCGGAACAACTCACCCTTATCGGCATGGCCACTCATGGAGCTGATATACTCCAGCTTGCACTTTACCGGAACCTCTTCACCAAAAATTTTAATGGTCTTTTCACCATCCAGTAAACGTCTTCCGCGTGTGCCCTCGGCCTGAAAGCCGGCCAATAACACCGTGTCCTGCTCACGTTTTAACCGGTGGTACAGGTGATGTAAAATGCGCCCACCCGTAAGCATACCACTGGACGAAATGATGATGGCGTTTTTCTTGATCTCGTTCAATGTTTTGGAATGTTCATTGGAACGAACAAATACCAACATGTTGGTTTCGGCCTCCTTCACAAATTCATGAAGGTTAAATTCCTTTTTCAGAAACTTCGGATGCTTGAAAAATAAATACGTGGCAGAAATCGCCATCGGGCTATCCACATAAACCGGCACATCCGGAATTTTATCTTCCTTCATCAACTGCCGCAGGTAGTACAAAATACCTTGCGTACGACCTACCGCAAAAGCCGGAATAAGCAGCACCCCTCCCCGATCAAACGTTTCATTGGCTATGCGTGTGAAATCATCGGTTGGGTCATCGTACGGGTTATCTTTGTTGCCATACGTTGATTCCACAAACAAAACATCGGCTTCCGTAATACTAGTTGGTGGGTGCAACATGGCACTGGTCTCGCGGCCGATGTCACCGGAAAAAACAAATTTCTTGGTTTGCGAATCTCCGGTAATGAATACTTCCGTTATGGCTGAGCCAAGCAAATGCCCTGCATCATGATAAATAATTTCAACTTTATCGTGAATACGGATACGCTCACCATAACCATATGATTTCAGCAAAGGAAAAACAGCGTTTGCATCCTCCACCGTATACAAAGGCTTTGGATGTTCATGTTTTGAATATCCCTTCTTCTCTGCAAACTCGGCTTCTTCTTCCTGCAATTTGGCTGAGTCGAGTAGCATGAGTTCGGCTAAATCGGCTGTAGGATGTGTGCAGTAAATGGGCCCACTGAATCCTTCTTTTACAAGCTTGGGCAAATAGCCGATATGATCAATGTGCGCATGACTGAGCACTACACATTGAATGGTGGCCGGATCAACCGGAAACTCTTCCCAGTTGCGCAGTCGCAAATCCTTCAATCCCTGAAACAATCCGCAATCAAACAAAAACCGAAAATCACCGGCATCTACCAGGTAACGCGAACCCGTTACACTTTCGGCTGCCCCGAGAAATTTTACACGAACATCCATGATTTATTAACAGGTTTTCAATATGATACGATAACCACGAACATAGAATACATTGTTAAGAAATAATTCTACGTAATTACCAACGAAGTTATCGCGAAACGCGGAAATCTGTAAAGCCTCTAAATGTTGTATGTGTCTCAACCGCAACCTCGTCCACACGGGCCCGAGGCGGACCAACCCTGCACCAGGCAATCAATTCATTTAATTTGTCCTCATTACCCTCGGCCTCCATGTACACGCTCCCATCCGGTTCATTGCGAACAAAACCGTTCACACCCAACTGCTGCGCTTTTGTAACTGTTGAAGCGCGATAAAAAACGCCCTGTACCTTTCCTCTTACGTGAATGGAAATTCGCTTCATCACATAATGTAATCCGTACTCAAAAATACCGATTCGCGGTTACGGATAATGGTGCTGATGATCTGCTTGTTCGCTTCTGTTGATTTCGTAGCCACCAACGTGCGTATCGAAAACACACGAAGCGCATCCGCTACCGACAACGTTCCTTCAGCCGAATCCTTGCGACCATTGAACGGAAAGGTATCCGGTCCGCGCTGGCATTGGGTGTTCACATTAATACGGCCAACCTGGTTGGTGAACATATCTATATACGAAGCAATCTTCTTGCTGTCGCTGCCAAAAATGCTTACCTGCTGACCAAAGTTTGAATTGACGACATACCGAATGGCTTCTTCATCCTTTTCAAAAGGAACAATAGGAACGATGGGACCAAATTGCTCTTCATGGTAGATTTTCATCTTTTCGTTCACCGGACAGATTACAGCAGGGTAAAAAAATGAGTTTAAAATTTCACCGCCCTGCTCGTTCATAACTTTGGCTCCGTACTTTTTAGCATCCTCCATCAAGCCACGCAAGTAATCGGTTTTGCCGGGTTCAGGTAAGGGCGTGAGTTGAACACCATTTTCCCAAGGCATGCCCGGCTTAAGTTTGGCCACTTCGGCAGTAAACCGCTTTATAAAATCATCTACAATACTTTTATGAACGAATAAAATCTTCAAGGCTGTACACCGCTGCCCATTAAACGAAAGCGATCCTGCTACACACTCCGCTATGGTGTTATCTAAATTAGCATCAGGCAAAACAATGGCCGGGTTTTTTGCATCTAATCCTAAAATTGATTTTAACCGGTGAGGCTTGGGATGAAGTCTCTTTAAATCATTTGCACCTTTATTGGTTCCGATAAAAGCAAACACATCAACTTTTCCTGTTTCCATTAAAGCCCCAACAGTATCGCGGCCCTTCCCGTAAATAATATTAACAACGCCTGGAGGAAAACTTTCCTGAAACGCTTTTAACAAAGGACGGATCAGCAACACACCATACTTGGCCGGTTTAAACACTACCGTGTTACCCATGATCAATGCCGGTATTAAGGTACTGAAGGTTTCATTCAAAGGATAATTAAATGGGCCCATGCATAACGCTACACCCAATGGCACGCGTCTGATCTGCGCCATAAAGCCCTGCTCTTCTACCAACTTGGCCGAGTTACGGTCGAGCTCTTTCAACGACTTAACTGTATCAACAATGTAATCACAGGTCCGATCGAATTCTTTTTCTGAATCTTTAAGTGTTTTACCAATCTCCCACATAAGCAACTTCACCACCTCATCACGTTGCTCACGCATAAGGGAAAGAAACTTTTCAATGTGGGCAATGCGGTCGGCCACTGATAATGTGGGCCAAAGACCATGACCCAAATTATAGGCTTCCACAGCAGCATCCAGTGCTTGTAAGGCTTCAATGGAAGTAAGCAATGGCGTAGCACCTATTATCTTTTGTTTGTAGCTATCGTTATCATTTAGGTATACGGGGCTCTGAACCTTATTTAGCGCACCAGGCCAGTACCTGAGTTCTCCATTAATCAGGTATTCGCGCTGTTCAACATAAGAAACATCAAATTTTTCCGGAATGGATGAAGCTTCCGGAAAAACATTGGCAAGCAAATTATTCATATTTAATTCTTAAGGGGTATTTACAATTGTAACTCCTGATGAAGTCCCCAGCCTATCGGCCCCTGCATTAACCATTTCAATTGCCTGTTCCTTTGTCTTGATTCCACCTGAGGCTTTAATGCCAACTTCCGGAGGAAGAACACTTCGCATCAACCGAACATGTTCAACCTTAGCGCCAGCGGGCGCAAAGCCTGTTGAGGTTTTCACAATGTCTACACCCGAGTCAGCACAAAGCTTGCACGCCTGGATAATTTCATCCTCAGAAAGATACGCGGTTTCAATGATAATCTTAACAAGCTTCTGATGATCATGGCACAACTTACTACACTTGGCCAGTTCTATTTTTGTCCAGGGAATTCCGGTCTTGAATGATGTTACATTCCACACCACATCTACTTCATCTGCACCGTTATCGATTGCACGCTTTATTTCATCAAGTTTTGTTTCCGTCATGTTGTAGCCAAGCGGAAATCCGGCCACTGTAACAAGCGTAATTTTATTTTTTCCAATTTCACGTTGGGCGCGTTTTACCCAAAAGGGTGGAACACAAACACCAAAAAATTTATACTGAACGGCCTCCTCCACCAGCTTATCAATATCCCTTATGGTAAGCGTTGGCGACAGGTTGGTGTGTTCGATGTAATCAGCAAGGTTCATTGCTGAAATTTACGATACGAAATTGATATTATTCAGTGTTTCACTGAGGTCAGATTTGCCTGGTCTGTCAGGACACAGATCTGGAAGTAGATATACATTGTCTGTGAAGACACAGACCAAGAGGTTAAGAACAAAAATGGTTTCGACAGGCTCAACCTGACAAAGATTTCTAGTGGCGAATGCCACACTCTTTGCAGTATTTCATTTTATCCACCGGGCGTCTCTTAGGTGGGCGCTTATGACCAAAATAGGTAGGATCGGAATATTGAGGTTTCGATAATTCCTTTTCTGATTTGCGGTGAGCTTTCGCTACCTGATCCATGCGATCATAGAAGCGGTCGCGTGCATCGTAAGTGACTTTGTCGGAAGATTTTTTCTTTTGAGGTTCGTAGGTACGTTTCGGGTAATAAGGCTCAACAGAACTTGGTTGGGTAGATGGCGCTGCAGCATTCTTCTTCTTTTTAGAAGACTGGGCAAGGCCAGGCAAAAAGCCTGCAACAATGAAGACTAAAATCAGCAACCTGCTCATAACACAAAGATATTAACTGAAAGAACGTGTGAAAATTGTTCTACACGCCAGACTTCCGCTTAACGGTCAGGTTTACCCGTTGAATGGCAGGTTTAGCCCGCTTTGGGTTGCATCATGGTCTGCTGTCTGCGGTATACCCATGGAGGCGTTGGTGATTCGTCTTTCCATAAGCCTGTACCTTGCTCGCGGGCCTTTTGTTCGAGTTTTATAAATTCTTCAGAAGCCTCCTTTTCCGCTACCCATGCTAAACCGTTAGAAAGCAGTGCTTTACGAAGGTCGGTTCCTTTATTGATGTAAACCACACCAACATAATTTCCCCTACGATCTTTACCCTGTAAATGAACTTGTATGGCCTTATCGTTAATAAACTTTACTAAAAATTCCTTTGCGGCTTCACCAAATTCCTGCTCTAACTCAGGACTATCAATACCGGCCAAAACAACTTTGTACGTTTCGTTATCTTCTGAAACAATTTCAAGGGTGTTACCATCCACAACCGAAACAACCTTGCCCTTAACAGTATTGGCTAATACGCCCCAACCCATAAGAACCATCATCAAAATTGCGCCAAACGTTTTCATATTCCCTCCTCTTTTAAAATCACTTGCAAAGTACACGTGGGGAATTCACGCCAGGATGAAGTATTGTTCATCAACAAGCGTGTGTAAGATTTTCATCAAAAAGGATATATGCAAAAATGATTCCTAAACTGGAAAAAAGTCAACACGATGAAGTATCAGTATCTTAAAGGATGTTCCATTCCAAAAAAGAGAATACAATTCCTGTTTAGGTAACGTATTAAAGAAAAGGGATGCTATTTTTTTCTGCAATATTGATCAACCTGAAAACGCGCTTTTGCATCACCAAACTCAACAGCTTTACGCCAATCGAAGCAGGCTTTGTCGGTTTCCTTTAACTGATAGTAAAAATTACCGCGTAACTTATAGTAAGAAGCATTTTTCGGCTCAACCCGAATAGCGTCATCCAGGTCGGAAATGCCGGCACCAATATCATCCATTTCAGCTTTGCAATTGGCGCGGTTGTAATAGGCCAGGCCATCCTCGGGGTTAATGGAGAGCAAACGGTTATAGTCAAGTACGGCACCCTCAAAGTCTTTCAGGTCCTCTTTAATCATGGCGCGATTGAAATATGCATTGGTATTGTTTTTGTCCAAAGCAATTACGTTACTCAGTTCGGCAATAGCTGACTTTCCATCGCCCATACCGAGATAAGCCTTTGCTTTATCCAACAATAATTGAACAGAATTATCCCCGGCTTTTTGAGCAGCGTCAAAATCTTTAATGGCTGCTGCATAGTCTTCTTTTTCTAACAAAACGCGGCCCCTCTTGTAGTAAACTTCTTTATCGTTGTACCCGGCTGCAATGAGTTTATCAAAATACTCTAACGCCACTACATAGTTCTTGGCATTAAAGTAAGATTCGGCCAGTAGTTTGTATAAATCTGGTTCAGGTTTCTCCATAAGTTTTTCAGCCGCCCGTAAATCTTTCGATGCTTCTGCAAACTTGTTCATTTTAAAATAAGCCAGTCCCCGGTTTTGATAAGCTTTTGTAAACTCTTTATTGATAACAAGAGCAGCCGAAAAATCGCTAATGGCTTCTGTGTAACTTTCTTGCTCAAGAAAAGCTTTGCCTCTGTTATTAAATAATATCGGATCCTTCATACCCAGACCAATGGCTTGCGTGTAATCCTGTATAGCTCCGCTCCAGTTAGCTGAACGGAAGTGTGCATCACCGCGGTGAAAGTAAGCAACGGCTAGCTTCGGATCTTTTGTAATAGCTGCTGAAAAATCTTCAATGGCTCCATTAAAATTTTTCGATTCGTATTTGCAATACCCGCGCATATCAAAAAGTACAGCATCGGATTCGCCCTGCTGAATAGCTTTTTCCAGATCGGGTAAGGCCCCGGTAAAATCATTAGACAAAAATTTTGCTTTGCCTCGTTTGGCGTAAACATCTGCGGTTTTTTCTCCGCCATCAATTGCTCTGGTAAGATCGGTTACTGCCTTTTCATATTCTTTCATTTCCAAAAAGGAACTGCCCCGCGCACTTAAAACTTTTCTATCCTTATTTCCACCTTCAATGGCTTTGGTTAAATCATTAACCGAGCCCGTATAATCTTTCATATTAAATCGGGATAACCCCAGCAATGCATAATCATCAGCATCCGCCTGGTTACGAGCAACCAGCACGGCAATGTCTGTTATAACACCGGTATACTCACTTAACTGATACCTGGCCTTTGCCCTGTTTTTGTAAGCCAGCACATAATCTTGCTTAATACTGAGTGCGCGCGTAAAATCTTCAATGGCTTCCTTTGCCTCTCCTTTATTCAGTTTTGCTTTACCGCGATTATTAAAAATTACTTCATCGCCAGCGCCAAGCGTCACAGCCTTATCATATGATTCAATGGCTCCGTTAAAATTATTTTGTTTGAACCGGGCATTGCCCAGTTGATAGTAAACGTCTTTGTTTTTGCTTCCCATAGCAGCGGCCTTATCCAATGCCGGAACAGCTTCTGTATCTTTTTGAAGATTCAAATAAGAGATACCCAGTGCTTCGTAGGTAACTAAGTCAGCATTACCCTTCTTAACTACATTTTCAAGATCAACCACGGCTGCCGCATAATCCTTTTGCTGAAACGAAGCCTTTCCACGTTTTTCATAAATTCCTGTTTCTTTCTCACCGCCAATTTCAGCTGCAGTAAGTGCCTCAACAGCACCCTTGAAATCATTATTATCAAAGCGTAAGTAGCCGGCATACAACAAAACCTTTGAATCCTTTATACCGCCTTTAATAGCAGCCTCCAGGTTAACCTTGGCCGCATCTTTTAATCCCAGGTTATATTTGGCAATGCCCAGTCTTCGCTGCAACTCAGGTGAATCGCCCTCAGTTGTTTTTGTTTTCTCCAAATCCTCCACGGCACCGGTATAATCCTGTACGTCAAAACGGGACATGCCTCGGTTAAACATGGACTTGGTATAGGTTGGGTTCAATTGCAAGGCCCTATCAAAATCAGGTAGTGCACCTTTATTATCGCCTGTGCTGCTTTTTGCCTTGCCCCTATTATTAAAAACCACTGCATCTTTATCAGAAATTTTTATTGCCTGATCATATTGTTTAATAGCTCCGGCAAAGTCATTCTTCATAAACCGAATGTCACCGAGATTTTTAAATACTTCGAACTCGTTAGCTCCCAATGAAACCGCTTTCTCATAATCTTTCGCAGCATTGTCATAATCGTTTTGAACATACAGGCTGTGTCCTCGTGCTATGAATATCTCTTTCGAATTTTCACCAAGTCCAATCGCGCGACTTAATGACTCTGTAGCTCCTGCGTAATCCTTTGCCGCGAACTGACAATTACCCAACTGTGTAAATATTTCCTTGCTGCTGGCGCCCATAGAAGTAGCCGCTGACAATGCTTGCGTTGCACCTTTACAATCATCCAGTCTGCCAAGGCTTAGGCCGAGCATGCTGAATACATCTTTATCTTTTACACCACGCTGAACTACTTTGCCCAGCGCATCGGCTGCACCTTTATAATCCAGCAATGTATATTTTGCTGTTCCTATTTTTTGAAAAATTTCAACATCAGTCCGCCCAGTAGTGGTAAGCTTTTCCAAATCTTCAACAGCTCCTTTCCAGTCTTTTAGTGCACACCTGGTATTTCCTCTAAATTCAAAAAACTCTGCGGTAGTGATTCCCGCTTTTTCTGCCTGACTAAAATCTGTTTTTGCTTTCTCATACTCTTTAAGATAAACGTACGCTACTCCACGTTTGAGATATGCCTCCGGATTAGTATAACCCGCTCCAATCACTTGTGAAAGTTGCGATGAGGCCTCGCGGTAAGCGCCTTCATTTAATTTTTTTAATGCAGCTGCATACTGAACCTGAAAAAGTGAATCCGACTTTTGGGCATAACCCTGACCGATAAAAGAAAAGCAGATGGCTACAACGAGTATCCTCATAATACGAATGTTCATGAGAACAAAAGTATCAAATCAAAGAAGGGGAAATAGTTAAAAAAGGACAAAAAACTAACCTGACGGGAAAGTGAAGGATTAATCGATGAAAAGCGAAATGACCAAATACATTGAAATAAGTAAAATGATACCCAGCACCAAATAACCAAACACCCTGGCGCGGGAAAAATACGATTGAAGAGGAAGGTGCTTTTTCATGACCTTAATGCCTACCGGCTTATGTTGGTGAAAACCCAAAACAGGAAATAAGTAACCGCAGAAAAGGCCATTAAATAGGCAAAAGCCTTGGCTCGGGAAAAATAAGAACTGATCGGAATAGCCTTTTTCATAGCAATTAATACCTAATGTCTTAAAGTGTAACTTTAAATACAAGAAAAAGTTATCTGGATGACCATAATGCCGGTAAAGTGACAATTTGAGGGGTGGATGGGGACAGAATTTCTTGGCGTTAGGGCTAGCTCCCTCGGGGTTCATAACCCATAAGTGCATTTTGCGGGATATAGTCTTTTTGAACTTAATCAAACCTTGAGGGTTTATCCTGTATGAAGCTTGAACAAAATCTTACCGCGCCTATTTTCAACCTTACAGATATTTTCGGTCGGGCCATTAACCTGGAAAATTATAAGGACAAACGTATTTTCATTGGCTTCTTTCGCCATGCCGGGTGCCCCTTTTGCAACTTACGTGTGCACGCCTTAACCAAAATCCATGCGGAACTTCAGAAAAAAAACCTGGAGATGATTTTCTTTTTCGAGTCAAAACAACAGGTGTTACTGCGAAGTATTTTCCATAAAAAAGTTTCGCCCATTCCGCTCATTTCCGATCCTGAAAAAAAATGGTATGATGCTTACGGCCTGGAGAATTCAGCCTGGATTTCAACGAAAAGCCACCTCCTGACCTTTGTACAAACGGCCTTCAGGGCGCGAAGCGCTGGTGTGCCCATTCATGCCATGGCCGATGGGGAATCCATAAACACTATCCCGGCTGAATTTTTAGTAGATCAAGGCTTGATTATAAGAAAAGTGCACTACGCAAAGGGCCTTAATGATCGTATGGACATAGAAATCATCAAGGCCTTTGCAGAAAACGGAACTGTGTTGCAATAACCTGCAGGATGAAAGTTCGGTTATAAGTGGATCACTTCGCCATACGCTGCTGCAGCCGCTTCCATAACCGCTTCGCTCATGGTAGGGTGTGGATGTACCGACTTAATGATTTCATGGCCCGTTGTTTCCAGCTTTCTGGCAACCACAACCTCAGCTATCATTTCGGTTACATTAGCGCCAATAAAGTGAGCACCAAGCCACTCTCCATATTTAGCATCGAAGATCACTTTCACAAAACCATCAGAGGCCCCAGCCGCTTTTGCTTTACCGGAGGCAGTGAACGGAAACTTGCCTACTTTAATTTCATAGCCAGCTTTCTTTGCAGCCTCTTCCGTGTACCCAACCGATGCAATTTCGGGCGAGCAATACGTACACCCTGGCAGGTTACCGTAGTTCAATGGCTCTGGATTATGTCCTGCAATTTTTTCAACACAGATAATTCCTTCAGCGGAAGCAACGTGTGCCAAAGCAGGACCTTTAACTACATCGCCAATGGCATATACACCGTTTACGTTGGTCTTATAAAAATCGTCAATCAGTATTTTGCCCTTATCGGTTTTAACACCCACATCCTCCAGGCCAATTCCTTCAAGATTTGTACTAACACCAACCGCTGATAGAACTACATCGGCTTCAATCTTAATTTCTCCGGAAGGAGTTTTTACCGTGGCCACACAACCTTTTCCTTTTGTATCAACAGCAGTTACTTCCGAACTGGTATGAATCGTCATGCCGGACTTCTTGAATGACTTCTCTAATGCCTTTGAAACCTCTTCATCTTCCACAGGAACAATTCGCGGCATAAATTCAACAATGGTAACTTCCGTACCGATTGAGTTATAGAAGTAAGCAAACTCAACACCAATTGCACCAGAGCCTACCACCAACATTTTTTTTGGCTGGCTTTCCAAGACCATCGCTTCACGATAACCAAGAATTTTTTTGCCATCAATTTTCAACGCTGGCAACTCACGTGAACGACCACCGGTGGCTACGATAATATGCTTTGCTTCATAATCTGCCTTTTTACCATCAGCAGCAGTCACTTCTACTTTGCCACCCTTCTTCAATTTGCCGTGACCGGCAATATGATCGATTTTATTTTTCTTGAATAAAAACTGGATACCCTTGCTCATGCCGGCCGCAACATCGCGGCTTCTTTTTACCATCCCTGGCAAATCTGCCTTTGCATCTTTCACCTCAATGCCATAGTCCTTTGCATGTTTGATATACTCAAAAACATTGGCACTCTTCAGTAAAGCCTTGGTTGGGATACATCCCCAATTGAGACACACACCACCGAGCTCGGCTTTCTCAACAACACCCACCTTCATACCCAATTGAGAGGCACGGATCGCTGCCACATAACCACCAGGACCAGAACCAATAACAATGAGATCGTATTTTGACATATTCGAATCAGGTTAATAATTAAGTGGCCAAAGATAAGACCAGTCGTGGCTCTTTCAAATAAAAAGGGCTTTGCGGAGACTCATAAGAGTATATAAAAATCCATGAATTTTGAAGGAATTGGCTAATTTTGACCACCAAACCAGATTATTCATGAAATTACTCCAGGGAAAAACAGCACTCGTAACCGGGGCGTCAAAAGGAATCGGAAGATCCATTGCACTTAAGTTTGCCGAACAAGGCGCCAATGTTGCCTTCACGTATTTGTCAAGCGTTGAACAGGGCCAGGCCCTTGAGGCTGAGCTTGCATCTAAAGGCGTAAAAGCTAAGGGTTATCGTTCCGATGCCTCTGATTTTGCACAAGCCGACAAACTGATCAATGATGTTGTTGCTGACTTCGGTTCGCTTGATGTGTTAGTGAACAATGCCGGAATTACGATGGACAACCTTTTGCTGCGTTTGAATGAAGAAGCCTGGGATAAAGTCATCAACGTAAACCTGAAGTCGTGCTTTAATACCGTGAAGGCTGCAACTAAACCTATGATGAAACAAAAAAGTGGCTCCATCATTAACATGACATCGGTTGTGGGATTAAAAGGAAATGCAGGACAATCAAATTATGCGGCTTCGAAAGCTGGTATTTTAGGCTTTACAAAATCTGTAGCGCTTGAGTTAGGTTCTCGTGGCATCCGTTCCAACGCTATTGCTCCAGGATTTATTGAAACTGAAATGACCGGCAAGCTGGATGAAAAAACTGTTCAAGGATGGCGCGATGCTATCCCCTTAAAACGTGGTGGCAAACCGGAAGATGTTGCTGATGCGTGTGTGTTTCTCGCGAGTGATATGTCTGCCTACATTACCGGCCAGGTATTGCAGGTGGATGGTGGTATGTTAACCTGATGACATGACCGAAATCCAAAACCTGGGCAAACTTGTACAACGAGTTTATGACGGCAAAGCCTGGCATGGCCCATCCGTTATGGATGTTTTGAAAAATGTAGATGATACCATCTCCAGAAAAAAAATTGGTGATAGCCACAGTATTGTGCAACTCGTATTACACATGGTTTCGTGGCGAACGTTTGTTACCAGGCGGCTTTTAGGGGATACAACTTTTGAACTTTCTGATGAAGATAACTTCCCTGAAGCTACTGATTGGTCAACCGCACTGGAAAAACTAGAAGCCAGTCAGGCAGAACTTTTGAAGGCTATTGAAACCATTTCCTCCGATCAGCTGAGCGAACAAGTGGCAAGCCGAAAATACGATTCTTATGTGCTACTGCACGGAATTATCCATCACGACATCTATCACATCGGACAAATACTGCTCATCAAAAAGTATGTTCACTAACATTCGTTAGACTGATTTTTAAAAAAAATATTCACGATGCGTTTGGAAGAAATCAAATGAACACCTACGTTTGACTTAACAAGCAGCAGCGGCTGCATCGTTCTTTAACATTCCACTTATCAAGAAAGGCAGAGGGAAATGGCCCTGTGAAGCCTTGACAACCTGTTTCGAGCAATCGGAATAAGGTGCCAACTCCAACCTTGGGAAACTGAGGAAAGATAAGTCAGAGTTTAGCTCCGAAATATTCTTCAAAAAATATCAAAAAGCTCTTCTGATTTATCGGAAGAGCTTTTTTTATGTTCATGCATAAAGCTTTTTCCGATTGCCTTCTGGTAAGTGATTTTAAAAATTGTAAACCAAAAAATCATTTTGCTATGGGCACAACAACAAACCTCATTCATTCCGTACCGGTTGACGAATTAACCGGCTCCATCTCCGTTCCAATTTATCAAACCGCCACCTACGTGCAGGAAGCGCCCGGTGTAAACAAGGGTTTTGATTATGGTCGCTCCAACAATCCAACTCGTCTGGCCCTGGAAAAAATTATCGCTCAACTGGAAGGCGGGCATTCCGGATTTGCTTTTGCAACAGGGCTAGCCGCCATTGATGCTGTTGTAAAACTTTTATCGACCGGTGATGAAATTGTTGCTGTTGATGATCTCTACGGAGGAGCCTACAGGTTATTTACACACGTGTATGAAAAATTCGGTATCAAAATTCACTATGTCGATACTACAGATGCGGACAACGTGGTGGATTACATCAACAAGAAAACAAAATTTGTGTGGCTGGAGTCTCCTACTAACCCTACACTTAAAGTTTCTGATATTAAAAAAATTGCTGCTATTGCCCATGCCAACAATGCGTTGGTAGTAGTCGACAACACCTTCGCGTCTCCTATAGCACAACAACCGTTGGCATTAGGTGCCGACATTGTGGTCCACAGCGGAACAAAATACCTGGCCGGACATTCTGATCTTGTTGCCGGATTGGTAGTAGTAAAAGATGAAGCATTGGCCGAAAAAATAAAATTTATTCAAAATGCTTCTGGTGGAATACTTGGCCCGCAAGATTGCTGGCTAACCATTCGTGGTATTGAAACCATAACCTTGCGTGTGGAGCGACAGTGTAAAACCGCATTAGCCGTTGCCGAATTTTTGACGCAGTGCGAAGACGTGGACAAAGTTTACTACCCGGGTTTAGCCCATCATAAAAACCACGAACTGGCTACACGTCAGCAAAATGGTTTGTTTGGTGGAGTTATTTCATTCACCCTGAAAGACGACACAGAAGAAGCAGCAACTGCGGTTGTAACCTCTACCCGCTACTTCAAGTTGGCCGAGAGTTTGGGAGGAGTGAAAAGTCTGATCTGTCATCCTTCGCAGATGACGCATAAATCAGTTCCCAGGGAAAAGCGCTTGCAATCGGGTGTGGCCGATTCGCTTATACGACTTTCCTGTGGCATTGAAGATGCAGAGGATCTGATTACTGATTTGAAACTAACGTTTGAAAAGCTGAAAAGTAAAATCAAACAATCCGTATAAGATACCCTTGCTAACAAGTGTTCGAAAGGTTGAGTAAAAAAATTAATTCAAAACTTTTGGAAACCGAATGAATGAACACTACGTTTGTTTTATCAAGTCGAGGAAAGCATATCGCTCAATCGATTTATAAAGAAGCGCTGAGAGAACAGGCTCTAAGATGCGCTAGCAACCATCCCGCCAAAGGCGGGAAAGGTGCTAATTCCTGCTCCCGACAAGGAGTCGAGGAGAACTATAAACCGATTAAAAAATGAAAACAATCATCAACACACTTTCAGAACTAAGCCTTCAAGGCTTGCGTGCTTTACTTGCTCCCCTTACATCTCTTTACCACAACCTGACAACTGACATGCAGCAGCCTTGTTGTATGTGTATTTGTTGTCCGTGTTGTTGTTAAGCTTCAATTTTTTATAGCCTTACAACATCACGATCAGCGCACTGACCGAACGGGTTATCGGTGTGTCTGCTTTGTTTCCTTTTAGAAAATCCCAATTGTCAACTTTTAAACAACTATCACTATGTCAAACTATCGTTTCGAAACACTTCAACTTCATGCCGGGCAGGAGGTTGATCCTACTACAGGTTCACGGGCTGTGCCCATTTATCAAACTACTTCGTATGCTTTCAAAAATTCAGAACACGGAGCAAATCTGTTTGCGCTAAAAGAATTTGGTAACATCTACACGCGCATCATGAATCCTACTACCGATGTGCTGGAGAAAAGAATTGCCGCACTGGAAGGTGGCGTAGCCGCACTGGCCGTTGGCTCCGGACAAGCCGCACAGTTTATTGCACTCAACAACATTCTTCAGGCCGGAGATAACTTTATCACCACTTCATTTTTATACGGAGGCACCTACAACCAGTTTAAAGTTGCGTTCAAACGGCTGGGCATTGATGCGCGCTTTGCAGAAGGTGATAAGCCTGAAGCCTTTGAAAAGCTAATCGACAAAAACACAAAAGCCATTTACCTGGAGTCAATCGGTAATCCGGGTTTTAACATCCCCGATTTCGAAGCCCTTGCTGCACTGGCCAAAAAGTATTATCTGCCCCTGATTGTAGATAATACCTTTGGTGCGGCTGGTTATTTATTCCGACCGCTTGAACATGGCGCCAATGTGGTGGTAGCTTCTGCTACCAAATGGATTGGCGGACACGGCACTTCCATTGGCGGGGTGATTGTAGATGGTGGAAACTATAACTGGGGCAATGGCAAATTCCCGCAGTTCATTGAGCCCTCCGAAGGCTACCATGGATTGAAATTCTGGGAAATTTTTGGTGAGGGAAATCCGCTTGGCCTACCCAACATTGCCTTTATCATTCGTGCGCGTGTAGAAGGTCTTCGCGATTTCGGTCCGGCACTGAGTCCGTTTAACTCCTTCCTCTTCTTGCAAGGACTTGAAACCTTGTCGCTGCGTGTGCAACGCGCGGTAGATAATGCACTTCAACTGGCCGAATGGCTTGAACAACATCCAAAAGTGGAAAGCGTAAACTATCCGGGATTAAAGAGCAGCACGTATCATAATCTCGCTAAAAAATACCTCAGAAATGGATTTGGTGCCGTCTTGTCGTTCACTGTTAAAGGAACCAAGAACAATGCAACAAAATTTGTTGATAGTTTGAAATTGGTGAGCCACCTGGCAAATGTGGGCGATGCAAAAACACTTATCATTCAGCCATCGGCAACCACGCATCAGCAACTCTCGGAAGAAGAACAACTTTCAACCGGAGTACTACCAACGCTGTTGCGAATTTCTGTCGGACTTGAACACATTGACGACATCAAGGCTGATCTTCAACAGGCATTTGAACAAGTGTTCACAAAGGAACTTGTTGAAAACTAAGCTCAACTGAATTAGCGCATGGAAACACAAAACCATACCTATCACTACAATCAACCGTTTGAACTGGAGTCGGGAGAAAAACTTCCCGGCTTCCAGTTACGGTATACTACGCTAGGAAAAATAAATTCCAGTCGCTCCAATGTAGTGTGGGTTTGTCATGCCTTAACCGGAAGCGCTGATGTTACACAATGGTGGAAAGACTTGTTTGAAGAAGGAAGTGCCTTTGATCCGCAACACAACCTGATTGTATGTGCGAATACGTTGGGTGGTTGTTATGGATCAACAGGCCCCTTATCGATTAATCCCGAAACCGGAAAGCCCTGGTTTCACTCCTTTCCCTTGCTCACAAACCGCGATGTTGTGAAGGCTTTCGACTTGTTACGCGAGCACCTGCAACTACCAGAAATCAACACCATCATTGGCGGGTCATTGGGTGGGCAACATGCACTCGAATGGATTATTTACAGGCCGGCTGTTTTTCAACATGCTATACTAATAGCGTGCAATGCTGTTCATTCACCATGGGGTATTGCTTTTAACGAAGCCCAACGGCTCGCCATAGAAGCGGACGCATTGTGGAAAAACAACGATGAGCGCGCAGGGTTGGAGGGCTTAAAGGCAGCGCGGGCAATCGCCATACTTTCATACAGGCAATACTCATCCTTTGCTATAACTCAGGAGGAAAAAAATTCTGAATTGATAGATGGTTTTCGCGCGGCCTCCTATCAGCGCTACCAGGGAGAAAAACTTTCCAGACGTTTCAATGCCTTTACCTACTGGACACTTTCAAAAATGATGGACAGTCATAATGTGGGCAGAGGAAGAGGTTCTGTTGAACAAGCCTTGAAACAAATTGAATCAAGAACACTTGTAATCGGTATAGGCAATGACCTTTTGTTTCCGGTGTCCGAACAAGAGCTCATACAACGTTACATACCCTTGGCTGAGCTAAAGATCATTTCATCAACGCATGGACACGATGGATTTCTGATAGAATCCGATCAGCTAAAAAAAGGCATAAATCAATTTTTTAAAAAATCATTAAGTACTATTTCAACATGAGAAAGAATTTAACATTAGGCCTGTTCGGTTTCGGATGTGTAGGACAGGGGTTATACCATGTGTTAAACGAGACACACGGAATTAAAGCAACCATCAAAAAGATTTGCATTAAAAATCCGGAAAAATCACGTTTACTCCCACAAGAATATTTTACGGTTTCCAAAGAAGACATTCTCAATGATCCGGAAATTGACGTTGTTGTAGAGTTAATTGATGATGCCAGCGCAGCCTATCAAATTGTAAAGCAAGCCTTGCAAAACGGTAAGCATGTGGTTACAGCCAATAAAAAAATGCTGGCCGAAAACCTGGAAGGGATTTTTCAACTCCAGCAACAGCATGATCGTTCAGTACTCTATGAAGGTGCGGTATGCGGAAGCATTCCAATTCTGCGTAACCTGGAAGAATACTACGACAATGATCTGATCTCCGGTATAGAGGGGATTTTCAACGGATCAACCAACTACATCCTCACCAAAGTTTTTGAAGAGCGAAGAAATTATGCTGATGCTTTACGCCAGGCACAGGAACTTGGCTTTGCTGAAAGCGATCCAAGTCTGGATGTAAAGGGATTCGATCCTAAATTCAAACTGGCCATTGCCATCACCCATGCCTTTGGCGTGTTTGTTAAGCCGGAAGACATGCTGAACATCGGTATTAACAACATCAACGATTTGGATTTAAAATTTGCACGCGAAAAAGGATACGGAATTAAGCTGATTGCCCGTGCGATAAAGTCAGAGAACCGGGTATTTGGTTTAGTGGCCCCCCAATTTATTGATGCCCATCATCTGCTAAGTTCGGTTCGTAATGAATATAATGCAGTAACCGTGCAGGGAGCTTTTTCCGAAAAGCAACTTTTCATTGGTAAAGGTGCCGGCAGCTACCCAACCGGATCAGCAGTACTCTCAGACATTTCAGCGTTGACGTACGACTACCGGTATGAATATAAAAAACTACATCAGGCGGAGGACCTCCAATATTCCACCCAGGCTTCTATTGAAGCATTTGTGCGGTTTCCGCACGGAACAAAAATTTCTATACAAGACTTTGAGGAGTTCCAGTCGGGGTATGCGGCAAACGGCCAGCACTACATGCTGGGAAGGGTAAGCCTTGAAAAGTTAGCGGAGTGGTCGCGGTGGGAAAATGTTGGCATCATTCTTTCCCCAGAGGCTCAATTTGTAAGCCGGAAGGCTATCAATGAATTTGTTCAATATTCAGCCGCTTAAAGCGAAAAGAGACGTTGCACGGACTTGAACATTGGCTAAAAAACTGTGTTTTTATATACAGTTTAACGCCAGGGTACAATATATTTGTGACCCATAAAACCTGATTTTCAATGGTCATTGCAACGTCAATTCTAGCCTTTACATTCATTATTCTTCTACTGGTTGCCCTGTTGCTGTTTGCGCAGACAAAACTGGTGCAGTCGGGCCCGGTTAAACTCGTTATTAATGGCGATGAGGCAAACCCGGTAACGGTATCGGCTGGCTCCTCCCTGCTAACAACCTTGGCCAATCAAAAGATATTCATCCCTTCTGCCTGTGGCGGTGGGGGAACATGTGCCATGTGTAAGTGCGTGGTAGAAGATGGCGGTGGTGATGTTTTACCCACCGAACTCGGCCACTTAAGCCGTAAAGAAAAAGCTGATCATGTTCGCCTGAGCTGCCAGGTGAAAGTAAAACAGGATATGCGCATTCGCATTCCGGAAGAAATTTTCGGTATTAAGAAGTGGGAATGCGAAGTAGTCTCCAACTACAATGTGTCCACGTTCATTAAAGAATTTGTAGTGAAGTTGCCTGCAGGCGAAACGCTGAATTTCGAAGCTGGTGGATATATTCAGATTGATGTTCCTCCTATACATGTGGATTTCAAAACCATGGACATTGCCCCTCACCCCGACTTAGGTCATAAGCCTGATGTATTCCAGGGCGATTGGGATAAGTTCAAGCTGTGGGATTTGAAAATGAAAAACGATGAGCCCATTTTCCGGGCATATTCGATGGCTAACCACCCGGCCGAAGGAAATATTGTGATGCTGAATATTCGTATCGCTACCCCACCGTGGGATCGCGCCAATAATAAATGGATGGATGTTAATCCTGGTATTTGTTCTTCATATGTATTCTCTCGCAAACCTGGTGATAAGGTAACCATCTCAGGTCCTTATGGAGAATTCCACATCAATCCTACACAGCGCGAAATGATTTACATTGGTGGTGGTGCCGGTATGGCGCCATTACGGGCCCAGGTGTTCCACTTATTCCATACTGAAAAAACAAATCGTAAAGTTTCATACTGGTATGGTGGCCGTTCCAAGAAAGAATTATTCTATGTAGAACACTTCCGCAAAATCGAGGAGCAGTTCCCGAACTTCCAGTTCAACATTGCTTTATCAGAACCGTTGCCCGATGACAATTGGAAAGTAAAGAAAAGCTTAGACGACAGAGAAGCTGACGGATACGTAGGTTTTATCCACCAATCGCTATACGACAATTACTTAAAAGATCATCCGTCACCGGAGGATGTCGAGTACTACCTTTGCGGACCTCCGTTGATGAACGCTGCCGTGTTAAAAATGCTGGATGACATGGGCATACCTAAAGAAAACATCCGCTTTGACGACTTTGGTGGGTAATCCAAAATTCTAATTTTCAGACAAAAAGCCCTTGGAACATTTCAAGGGCTTTTTGTTTAACTTCGCATGATGACAGTTGAGGAAATCAAGCACATTGTTGAACCCATCCTTAGCCGGAATCAGGTTAAGCGAGCTTCCTTATTCGGTTCGCACGCTAAAAAAACCAATCACCCTAACAGTGATATAGACATACTGGTTGAGTTAGACGACTCCATGAGTTTATTGGATTTTGTTGGTATTAAACTCGAATTGGAAGATGCCCTCCAACGAAAAGTGGATTTAGTGGAATACGATGCTATTAAGCCAGCTTTACGAAAGTCCATCCTCAAAAGCGAAGTATCAATTTATGGGTGAGAAAAGAGAGATACGGCATTTTGTAGATGATATACATGATTCTATTGTAAAAATTCTTGAATACTCGGAAAACCTAAATGAAGATGATTTTAAAATCAATTCCGAAAAGCAAGATGCTATAATCAGGAGAATTGAAATAATTGGTGAAGCTGTTAAAAATATACCTGATGAAATTAGATCGACTTTCCCTGACGTGCCCTGGAGAAAAATTGCCGGGTTAAGAGATGTGGTGATACACCATTATTTTGGAGTAAAGCCCGATCGCATTTGGAAGATTATCCAACAGGATTTACCTCATCTCAAAACACAAATAGAACAAATCAAACTTCGATTTAAGAATTAACCTATGGATTTAACCATCTTCTTTTCCCCGCTTGACGAATCCATTTATTCGAACATTACTTCCACCTCCTCCTTTTACAAAAGCATCCGCATCTTCAGCGATAAAATGCCCGAATACAAAGATGCCCACATTGCATTGCTGGGTGTAAAAGAAAACAGAGGAGCAGGTGATAACACAGGCACCGCCAAGGCAGCAGACGAAATAAGAAAAAAGCTATACGCCTTAAAAAAGGGTAACGGCAAATACCGGATTGTTGACCTCGGAAACCTAAACACCGGACATGACCTTCAGGAAACCTACACGCGCATCAGTGAAGTGTGCCGCATACTGTTAGAGAATAACGTGCTCCCCATCATCCTGGGTGGTTCACACGATCTCGACTATGGTCAGTATTCAGCCTACGAAACCATGGAAAAACTTATCAGTCTGCTGAATGTGGATGCGTTTCTTGACCTGGATGACAAACGCGAAATGCCTGCGCAGCGACAACACATTCACAAAATTTTACTGCACGAGCCCAACTACCTGTTCAGCTACACACACCTGGCCTACCAAAGCTACCTGATTGACGCCAGCTCAGTAGCCGTGTTGGAGAAACTTTACTTCGAAGCGTTTCGCATCGGGCAGATGCGCACCAACCTGCAGGAAATGGAGCCCGTTATTCGCAATGCCGATATGCTTTCGTTCGACATCACCGCCATCAAATCGGCTGATGCCCCTGGCAATGCCAACGCCCAGCCCTTCGGACTATCCGGGGAAGAAGCCTGCCAGATTTGCTGGTATGCAGGGCAAAACGAAAAATTAAGCTCCGTTGGTTTTTACGAGTACAATCCCGACCTGGATGACATACACAAAAAAACCGCGAGTGTAGTGGCTACCATGGTATGGTATTTTATTGAAGGCTACTACCATCGCAAAAAAGAACAGAACTTCCGCAGTAACGACTTTTTAAAGTACGTAGTGGCCATGCCGGTGGAAAACGAAACCATTACGTTTTATAAAAGCAAATTAAGTGAACGCTGGTGGATGGAGGTGCCCTACCCGGGTGGCATTGAACGCTACGCGCGCAATAGCATCGCCCCGTGCAGCTACAACGATTACCAAACGGCCACCAAAGGCGAAGTTCCTGAACGGTATATTAGCATGGTGGCAAAGTTGAGTTAAAAGGGGACAAACAATTATCCCCCTTCATTTAGAAAATTACGAAACTGAATTTCTTTTTATAACGCGTAAACCAAGATACGCAGCAAGAGAAATCAGATAAATAATCAAACCATACTCTGCGGTGATGAGTGCTACCTTCAAACCTCCCATGATAACATGAAAAGGAAGTGTCTCTGTCATTCGTGATAAATCTCCGAATGCCTCGTACAATCCAATAATTGTTGAGAGTACACCAAATACCAATGCCAATAAACCAACTTGCCGGATGGCTTCCATCCAAAAAGTTGTATGCTGTTTCTTACGCAAGGCAGAAACAAACACAAAAGTGATCACCCCAAAGTTGATCAGTAATAAAATTGTTAACGGTACCATGTAAACGATACCTCCCTCAATGTGCCAGTTAAGCATAATGTTAAAGTTTAGTTTTAGTTTTCGTTTCAACAAGTTTACCGTAAGGAAATGAAACAAAAATTAAATTCCGGCAACAATACCCTCGCGGCCCGGCTTTCACACAACCTGAACGTGTTGTGGCGAAAGGGTACTCAAACGTGTTGAAAAGGGCGAATTACCACACATTGAAATTTGATTCTTCGAATTGTGTGATTAATTTTTTTAAACTTGAACTAAAATGATTCGGCTTGAGATACTTTTAGACCAGATTTTTACGCGTCATCGCTGGACAGCTCACCTATTTTTCTGGATTCTGATAATAGCCGTCTACAGTGTTTTTTTTGGTCGGCAAAATAACAACTACTGGCAGACCTCTTTCTTTGTTGGATTGCTTATACCGATAGTGATAAGCACAACATATTTTCTCAACTACTACCTGGTGCCCAGATACCTGCTAAAGGAACGCTACCTTACTTTTATTATATACTTTATTTATACCCTTATTTTTTCTGTCTTTCTGGAAGTGATGACCATGGTGCTTACGTTTGTTCTCCTGGCGGAATGGCAAATCAGGAATATGAGTCCGGCAGCGATCGATTTCTTCTTCCTTATTACCTCGTTGCTCATGGTAGTATTTCTTGGAGTAGCAATCAAACTGCTACTCTACTGGCGCAAATCAAAAGAAGATTACCAGAAACTGATGCGTGAAAAGCTGGAAGCCGAGCTTAAGTTTCTGAAGATTCAGCTTAATCCTCATTTCCTGTTCAACACATTAAATAACCTGTATTATTTAACCAGCGAGAAATCAGATAAAGCTCCACAGGCAATCATGCAGCTTAGCGAAATGCTCGACTATGTGATGCAGAGCGGCAAATCAGTTTTTGTTCCACTTGAACGCGAATTGAAGCAAGTTGAAAACTATATTGCTCTTGAGATGTTGCGCTATGAGAATCGTGTTCAAATTCAATTTGAAAAAAAATTAAATCTGGACAAATGGACTATTGCACCCATGATGATCATTACATTAATTGAAAATGCTTTTAAACACGGTGTAATGAACGCAGCAGGACAATCCTGGATCAATATTTCAATTACCGATAATACAGCCAATTTGATGATTGCCATACGCAATAGTCGCAAGCATAGCGCGCCTGGAAATGGAATTGGCTTGAAGAATTTACGCAACCAGCTCGATCTGGTCTATGGAGAAAATTATAAACTCAGCATTGATGATAACAACCTTCATGAATTTTCAGTCACCTTAACCCTTATGAACCAAGCATGACATTCAAATACCTGGTTGTTGATGATGAACCGCTTGCAAGAAAACTGGTGATTTCGCACGCTTCGAAGATCGAAGGGTTGGAATTTGCGGCCGAATGCTGCGATGCCATTGAAGCCAGTAACCTTCTGCGACTTCAACCTGTTGACCTGATCTTTCTGGATATTCAAATGCCAGAAATTGATGGTTTTCAATTTATTGGAACATTAAAGAACCCTCCTTCGATTATACTGACAACAGCCTTTCGCCATTTTGCACCCGAGGCATTTGAACTGGATGTCGTTGACTATTTGCTAAAGCCCATTGCTTTTGAACGCTTGCTTAAAGCCGTTAATAAATTTTTTGACCAAAAAAGAAACACTCTCACTACCATAGCAGGGTCGAAAGAAAGCCAAAATTTCATTTACCTGAAGGCTGATCGGAAAATGCACAAGATTTCACTGAATGACATTCTCTATATCGAAAGCCTGGACGAATACATTAAGGTTCACCTGCATGGCAAGGTCTTATTGTCGCGCGAAAACATCAGCACATTGGCCGAAAAGCTACCAGGTAAATCGTTTGCAAGAATACATCGCTCATTCATTGTCTCATCGCGATTTGTTTCTTCCGTTTCTGCAGAAGGTGTTGAAATCAATGGCAAGGTGCTTCCATTTGGAAGAGCTTATAAACTCAGTGCATTGGCGATGCTGGAAGTGCGATTGAAGTAGGGTTGTTAATGTCCTCAAATCTCGATCGGCTAAATGCGAGTTTTCAAGGTGTGGAAGTAATCAAAGAACTTGAAAATTTCCACAGAACAGACTGGACGTTGTTTACTTCTCAGTGTGGTCAGTTGTTCCTGCTCCTATTCCATACGTACCTGTTCTGTTATCTCTGAACAGCCCTGTATGAGGAGGGTAAAAGGTAAAGATTATAAATACCAAACACATGGCTAGTAATAGAATTGCCCCTGTAATATTGATCATTCTTGAGTGGTGTAATTGAAATAGTTTATAACAGACCAATTGACACAGAAGAACGCCTATGACATATGAAGTTATGTCTAACACAAGGATGTTTCTCTCTAAAATTTTTGTGTAGGAATAATAAATCAGAAGAATGGCTAGTGAAAGGATTGTTATTCCAATCGCTTTTGCAAAAAAATAGTTACTTACCACCCTACCCAACGACAGATATTCTGCAATGGAAAATGTAATCACACCCCACAAACCCATTTTAAGATGTTCCCATACACTCTCATTTACCGGAACAAAAGCACCAATAAGATACGAATCATTCGTCCAGTTATACACAAAGTGGAATAAAGGCCCGAGAATCAGGATGGTAAAAAATCCCGTTATGTTCCACTTCAGTACAAGGCTTTTATTGTTGGCTCTTTTATACAAAGTCACCTTGCTTTAATTTGATGATGTTATAGTATCAGCGAATATGAGTCTATTGATCTATCCTTGTCAATCTGTTCTTTTTTACCTGCTGGCGTTAGTTGTTCAACGAAATTACACCTGCTTTCTCGCCCAATACACCCACCCTCCCATACAAACCACCAACACTCCACTACACCAAACCAACACGTTGAAATAACTTTGGGATATCATGTTCAATGAATGTAAAGCCTTCTCCACCTGGTTCATACCAATCAATACCACACTGCCCAACATGAGCAGCAACAGAAAATTGTAAAGCAGTCCGGGTAAATGGGGTGCAGAAATTACCGTTCGTTGATTTACAACCACGATCAGTAACGCCACCAGCAACGGCAACATCAATCCGTTCAATGCCTGTACGGTAAGAATTACCGGTATCGGCTTTATACCGCTGATGCCGAACAAAAAACCAATCACCAACACGGAACCCCATACCAGTCGCAACCTGCGTGTATCTTCCCAACCAAATACAACGGAGGCAATGATAGAGGAAGCATAGGGAGCCGTAATGGAAGAAGAAAATCCCGCAGCAAACAACCCCACCCCCAAGGCCAGCGAACCCACAGGACCTAGCTTTGCATGGAGCGAACCGGCCAACTCCGGAAAAGATGAAAACGCCTGCACCGAAGTGCCCGCAATGAGAATGGCAGCGGTTATCAACCCCCCGATAAGCACGGATACCACTAACCCTACCCGCATTAACGGAATGGTTTTTCCTTTGCTGATGCCGGAGCCTAAAAAAATATTGTATGGAACAATGGTGGTGCCTACCAATCCTAAAATCAATAACGCGCTGCCGGACGGAAACGCAGGCACAACAGTGTACCTGACCACTTCCTGAATCGAAAATGGTTGTTGCAAGGCAAGAGCAAAAAAAGCAATGCCCATTAATCCTACCAGTGCAGTCATCAACCAGGATATCACCTGCCGCTTGTTGCTCCACAGTACTGCAAACGAAACGACCGCCACCAACACCGTGAGTATTCTCGTATCAAGCGCAGTTAACAGGTTTAGTCCGGAAACAGCGCCCAGCACATTTCCAGCCTCATACGCAGCACAGCCCAACATTACCGTAACGCCCACCAGTACCATCAGGGTCTTGCCCCATGTATTACCAAAACACTTTTGTGAAGCTTGCCCGAGATTTAACCCACTGCTGATAACAATTCGCGCAGATGTTTCCTGTAACAGCAAACATCCCAGCGTGCCCAGCGCCACTGCCCACAACAACTGAAGCTGATGCGTAGCGCCAGCAGTAATGGCCGTGGTAATGGTACCGGGCCCGATAAATGCTGCGGAAATAACCGAGTATAGGATAACGCTGGAGAGTTTGGAGGGTGGGCGCATACACAACTTGATCTTGTAAGATAAGTTTTCCCAGATAGAAATAGAAGATGGTTTGCTATCTTGAATGAGAATAAATTCAAAATCATGTGTAAACATCTGGCCGAATTGGAAAACGAACTCAAAGCAAAAGGCATAAAAGAAACCTATCGCGGTCAGCCCTGGTCGGACAACTGCCGGGAATGGGTGTATTTTGATTGTGTACTGGATGTAGAAAAAATAAAATCACGCTATAACTTTGCTCCTTGTGTTACCATCAGCCGGAATGATGACCAGCGATCGGGAAGAGAGTTGGGATTTTATTGCGAACAATGTTATGATGCCGTGATGGGACTACATCCGGAAGACGGCAAAGGAAAAGTTTATGTGGATTAATTCTGTATAACGGTTATAAAAACTTTTTTCCACACACCTGCTTTGAAATCATTTCACTTCTGATTTATCTTTGCGTCATGCTAATACAAAAAGGGACATATCGTTTTGAATTACCGAATAGCGATATTCGGTTTATGCCCTGGTTTTTCAGTTGATCAGCATCTGATCGCCAACTGAAAACCCGGGTTCGTCCGGGTTTTTTTATTTCTCTCGGACTGTAGTAAAAAAATTTTACCGTCTGCAAAGACGCATGGAATGATTTTGCCTTATCTGAGCGAGATTATGCAAAATCAGAAAGGAGTATGTATGAAAAGAAAAGTATTAAGCGGGAAAGACCTGGTTAAACTAGGTTACCCGGAAGGAAAGGCAATTGGCATCGCCATTAATACGGTATTGAAATATTTCCACAGAAGCGAGAAGGAGGAAATCTACGCCATGTTGAAAGCGGTGTTGACTGATCCGAAAGCCTATGTCGAAGACTCCGTGTGGAGCAAAACAGCCTTGGCGTTAGTGCCTGCTGAAAAGAAGTCGCGCGTGCATGAACTGTTGCGAAACCGATTGGAGTATCCGATTTACGGTGCAGCCGAAATAGAAGAAGGTGCGCGCAACCAAATGGAAATTGCAATGAAGTTACCAATAGCGGTAGCAGGAGCGCTAATGCCCGATGCGCATCAAGGCTATGGTTTGCCCATTGGCGGTGTACTGGCTACACACAATGCCGTAATTCCATACGGTGTGGGTGTAGATATCGGTTGCCGGATGTGCCTGACAGCTTATCCACTTGATGAAAAATTCATGGAGCGGCACCGCAGTAACCTGAAGCAACTGTTGTTAACGAACACCTGCTTCGGCCGCGAAATATTCAAACGACCAAAAGAGCACGAAGTACTCGACCGGAAAACGTTCGATGAAATCGCGATACTGCGAAACCTGAAAGGAAAAGCAGCCATGCAAATCGGATCATCGGGTAGCGGAAATCACTTTGTGGAGTTCGGGTTGATGGAAATTGACGACAACAACGAATGGAATTTGCCTGGCGGAAATTACCTGGCGGTGTTATCCCATTCGGGTTCGCGCGGACTGGGTGCAGAAATTGCGCGGCACTACACGCGGGTGGCGAAACAACTTTGTCACCTGCCGAAAGAAGCTGCGAATCTCGCCTGGCTTGACCTGAACACGGAAGCCGGACAGGAGTACTGGATCGCCATGAACCTGGCGGGTGATTATGCTTCGGCCAACCATCACCAGATTCACGAACGCATGGCGCAAAGCCTGGGCGAAAAACCGCTGCTGATGGTAGAGAACCACCACAACTTTGCGTGGAAGGAAACGCTGCAAGATGGCACCGAGGTAATTGTACACCGGAAAGGCGCAACGCCTGCCGGCAAAAATGTACTCGGCATCATTCCCGGATCCATGACGGCAACCGGCTTCATTGTGCGCGGCAAAGGATCAGCCGCATCTCTGAATTCTGCTTCGCATGGCGCTGGTCGAGTCATGTCGCGAAGTGCCGCCAAGAGTGTGATCACCAATAAAATGGTGAAGCAGGAGTTGCAGCAGCACGGTGTAGAACTGATTGGTGGTGGACTGGATGAAGCACCGATGGTGTATAAAGATATCCGTAAGGTAATGCGCTACCAGCAAGAGCTGGTGGATGTGCTCGGAGTATTTACTCCGAAGATTGTGCGCATGTGTGGCGATGATTCGCCCGCAGAAGACTAACCTCACCCCTAAGCCCTCACTCTCTTGGAGAGGGGACTTTCGGGTGAGAAATATTCACCTGAAAAGTAAATAAAGGGAATGAGAATTGAATGGATGGAACAATACATGATGGAAGCAGAAAGGCTCATCTACGACAATAAAGTTCACGATGGTTTGGCGTTGCTGAACAACCTGTTGTATGATGAGCCGGGTTACGGTAGCCTGCACAACCATTTGGGCTGGGCTTACTTGTACTACACAGCTGAAACAGCGAAAGCAGAACTTCACCTGAAAATGGCTGTACAGTTTGATCCTGCCTTTGCCGCACCTTACCTGCACCTGGGTACCTTGTACCTGCGTAACGGAAGGTACAGCGATGCATTGGGTTACCTGGAGCAAGGTGTTTTAAAAAACAACGCCAACCGGGTAGCCTTTATGGAGTGCATCGGGCAAGCGTACGAACTGCGCGGTGAATTCAGCAAAGCGATCAAAGCGTACAAAGAAGCCATGCTGGCTTCTTTGAACAGCTTTGAAATCAACAACCTAACGGATGGCATCAAAAGATGCCGGAAGAAAAGGTTAGCATTTTTTTTACGATCTAAGTCTGGTACGTGGCCAATAGCCTTAGTGCTTATGATGCTGCAACTCTTAGTTCGTATCATGCTTTATTAATCCTTGGTCTGTGATGACACAGACCAGGGTTATTTATTAACACCATGGCTTGTGTCCGCATAGGCCATGGTTTTGCTTTTGATTATAGAGCCCGCATATCAAATCCCACCCGTGTAATTAACCTTCATTCAAACTTCAGTATAGTTTATATTTGATCTCATTTTGCATCGCATGCCTCTCAAAAAAGTTTTGATTACACGCATAATACCTTCCATCGCTAAAACGATGCTGACCGATGCCGGCCTGGAAGTATTGGAATGGCAAGGTGATGGCCCGATGACTCAACCCGAATTGATTGAGCGAGCCAAACAAGTAAATGCATTACTTTCGCTGGGCGCGGATAAACTGGACAAACATTTTTTCAACCAATGTTCTCACCTGGACATCATCGGTCAGTTTGCTGTTGGGTACGATAATATTGATATTGAAGCTGCCTCCTTGGTTGGAATTCCAATAAGCAATACACCTGATGTATTGAGTGAGGCAACGGCTGATGTAGCCTTTGGCTTGATGATCGCTGTTTCAAGAAAAATGTTTTTCAATCACAAAACCATCATCCGTGGCGAATGGAAAAAATTTGAACCCTTGAAAAATCTGGGGTTTCAATTAAGCGGAAAAACGCTGGGCATTTTTGGAATGGGGCGGATTGGCCTGGTGATGGCAAAACGTTGCAAAGGCGCGTTCGATATGAGGATCATCTATCATAATCGATCACGCAATCATGAGGCTGAACAATTGTTCGGAGCAAAGTATGTGAGCTTTGATGAGCTAATCCGCGAAAGCGATGTACTTTCCGTACACAGTGTTTTAAGTGATGAAACGCGGGGATTGTTCAATCGGGAAGTGTTCAGTCAAATGAAACCCTCATCAATATTCATCAACACGTCACGTGGGGGTGTGCACAACGAAGCCGATTTGATTGAAGCATTAAATCAAGGGTCGATCTGGGGAGCTGGATTGGATGTTACTAACCCCGAACCGATGAAGCCAGACAATCCATTGCTTGACATGCCGAACGTTGCTGTTCTCCCGCACATTGGTTCCGCCACTGTAGAGGCTCGAAATGGAATGGCACGAATTGCAGCTGGAAACATTATTTCATTTTACCAGCGCAGAGAGGTGCCGAATTGTATTAATCCACAGGTACTGGAAAGTGGTAAATCATAACACATTCCCCAACTGCTCCTTAATTTTCTCCAACTCTTCCTTCATTACAACCACATGTTTTTGCATGGGTGCATCGTTAGCCTTTGAGCCAATGGTGTTGATCTCGCGGCCAATTTCCTGGGTGATAAATCCAAGTTTCTTACCGTTGGACTGAGGTTCTTTTAATACCTGCATAAAATAATCCAGGTGAGTTTTAAGCCGCACACGCTCTTCATGAATATCCAGCTTTTCGATATAAAAAATTATTTCCTGCTCCAGTCGGTTCATATCAAAACCTTCTTCACCGAAAAATGATACTACATTGTTCTTCAATTTCTGCCGCACTTTCTCTACGCGCCCGGCATCCAGACGCTCCACTTCTGCTAGCGACTGGCTTATGGATGCGCAGTACTCCTGTAGTTTACTCTCCAGCGAATTACCTTCATCCCTTCTAAAAGCATCGCATTTGGCTATCGCCCCTTCTATCACCTTCCTTACTTTCTGCCATTCTTCATCGTTGCCTTCTTCACTTACAGTGTTTTGAATAACATCAGGTGAGTTTAGCGCCAATTCAAATAGTTGTTCATAAGGAGCCACGACTTTATCGGCCAGCTTTTTTAAAGCGGTATAGTAGGCTGTAAACAACGCTTCATTATACGTTTGCTTAATTTCAGCTTCGCTGTAGCGCTGCACCTCGACACTTAACGAAACTTTTCCGCGTTCCAGTTTTTCGCTAATCAGGTTACGAATGTCCGGTTCCTTATTGGAAAATGTCTTAGGAAGTCTCAACATCAGGTCGAGGAATTTGGAGTTAAGGCTTTTTACCTCAACACTTATTTTAACCTGGCTATCGTCATGAATAACCTGTCCATAACCCGTCATGGATTTTATCATAGCTAAAACGTTAGAAATTTAATACGCGCAAAGGTAAGCTAATAGCAAAGGTATACGCATGGAGTTTTAAAAAAGTATCAGAAATCGAAGCCCAGTGTGAACAAGAACTGAGGATTACCTACCGTGTAGTTTTCAACAGGCCAGGCCAGATCAAACTTCATATAATAACCGAACATTACCGTTCGCATGCCTAACCCATAACTGTACAGCCATGGATTTAGAAAGTTTTTGATATCGACTTCAAAAGGGCCATTCTTAATACGGTCTATACGAACACTTTTTCCTGAACTGAAAGGATCCGCTCCAGACCAACTTGTACCGATGTCATAAAATCCGATAAACTGAAGGTTTCTGAAAAAGTTAGAAGAAATAGGTGAACTGCTTAATGCACGGGCAAGCGGAACCCTAAATTCAGCATTCATCAGCATTACATTTTGACCGAACAAGGTGGCATAGGGGAATCCACGCAGATTGGTTGCAAACTCTACAAACAGTATGTCCTGATTCTCCGCCCGTGTGCCGACAACGTTCTCATTTCCTTCACTATCCCGGCCGCTAACAGACAATTCATTAAATGCCCAATTGTCCATTCCGCCCAACAAATATTGCTTAGGTGATCGGCCAAAAAACGAACCTGCAAACCCGCGAACAGCAAACACAATTCCCTTGTATATTTTTTGGTAATGACGAACGTCCAATGATACCTGACTGAAGCTATTATCGGCATCATCAATACCCTGATAATGATTGAATATTAATTTTCCCCGTGTTCCTTCAATAATATTCAGACCACTTATTATTGAGTTATCGTAAACAAGCTCTGAGCGAACCCCTGCATAATAATGATTAACCGGAGTTGCTGACGGTGGCGTAATAGGAAAAGATGAAAGGCCTTGATTTACTGATCGCGCTAGCGCACCAAAAGGTTTAACGGCTAAACGAATACGATCAGTTAAGGGTATGGCTCCACCCACCTCAAGTTTCTGCAAGGAGTAGTGATAAATATTGCCATCGCTGTAGGGCTCCCAACGAATTCCCTTTCTATCGAATCGTGCGCTGAAATCAATTAATGATGGTAAATATTGAAACTCAGCAAAGAAATCGCCATTGCGCAAGTCAATGGATGACATTATTCCGCCATAGAACCTGTAATTCTCCAGCATGTCATTCATCTGGGTTTCGAGTAAAAATCCAAATCCACGCAATGGATCGATGACAAACGAGGTTACTATATTATCAGTACTGAATTTTGTTTCATACGGAAACGGGCCCATAATCCGGCTCTTTTCCCGGGTTTTCATATAACGATTCAGGAAAGTTTCACTCGGCTGGGCCTGCTTCACTACTTCATCTTCAAAAACATAATTATCGGTATTAATTACCGGAGGTTTCTTTGTTACAACAGAATCGGACCTAACCGTAATTTTTGCAGTGTCTGCACCTACTTTGATTGTGTCTGCTTTGGCTCCATCACGTTTGACTGAATCCGTAGTAACATTTCCTTGTGCTTCCTTAAGTCTGGCATTAATCAAATCCTTAATGCTCATCTTCTTATCCTCTTCCTGCTTCCTCCTTTCCTGTATCACTTTAACCTGCTGCAACTCACGTCTTCGGGTGGCGGGTGTAAACACACTGCGATTGAGGTTATAGACTTTGCTTAGGTAAATGTCATCGCGTAAACCTTTTCGCATAGTCAACGCGATCGTACTCTGATCAATATTAAAATCATACTCTCTGATGCTCGATGAAAAGTTAGAAACCTGGGTATAGATTCCTGTTGAGCGGTCAAACCTGAAAAGATTGATAATTCCCCGTTGATCACTTAGGTAGAAGAATACATCATCGTTCAGGGCTTTTGGTGCATAATCTTTACTCAACGTATTCGTGATGCGTGACACCACTACATTGGTAGTGTCAAGATCATAAACAAACAGATTATAGTTATCGGTAAGCTCACCTAACGACTTCTTGGATCCCACGGATAATGTATCAGACGTTCGGTTAGAACTGAAGACAACACGGTTGGTTCCAGGAATAAACGATGGATCAAGATCATCGTACACATCATTGGTAAGCCTTCGTACCCTGTCCCTTCGCGTACTCAACAGAAATAAATCGCTTTGCCCTTCAAAGTCTCCGCTTAAAACAACCAAACGTCCATTAGAAGAGAACGTAAAGCTCCGCACATTACTGAATCGATCCAACTCGCGTGGCAATTTGGTTTTGGTATTTAGGTCGTATAACCAAAAAGTATATTCTCCACGCTTAACTCCCACAACGCCTAATGTATTCGCGTCTGACCAGCTTATAATGGGCAATCGATAATCAACCCGCTGACCAATAACACGCGTCCCACCAGAAAGCACCACGGTTTCTTTTTTTGTGGACAACTCCCGAACCTTTACAACATAATGGCCTCGGTCATTTTCAGCGTACGCCAGGTAGCGGCCGTCTGGGCTGAGTTTAAGTGTAGTAAACTCCGTTGTTACATTGTGATTACTGGAAAATTTAAGTGAATCTGCCGGACGTATATATGATTTGTTTACCATTTCGCTCATCTGGCCATAATACTGCTGCCAGTCATTTATGAGCTGGGTAAAATTTACACCTAACGTAATTAATATACTTTTCTCTTCATTTCGCGTAACACGGGTATAATTTAAAATATTGGAAATACTGCTTTTACCATAACGCTCAACAATAAAATTCCAAAGGGATTGACCAATGTAGGATGCTTCCAAACCTTGAAATCTGTCAATTTTCTTAACATTTTTTGATTGTATAGCGTGGCGTATGTAATCATCCATTTCGGCTGTCCATCCATGGGCTACATACAAGGCTGCACCACTAACAAACCATTCAGGCAGGTTCATGAGCAAAGCGCTCTGAAAAATATCTTTCAGATTGCCTCCATACATCATTTCATTCAGCAGGAGTTCAGAAATTTTAAATAGAAGTTCACTTTTTAATTCTTGCGCGGTGCCCATGTGCGCTACTTCAACATAGGGCTTAACAAAATCTGTTTCACCACCAATGTTGAAATAAGTCTTATTAAGACCAACATTACTTTGACGAAGATCAGAAAGCGAGTTATAAAGAAAGATTTTTGCTTTGAAATAAGGTGGGTAACCAATCAGATCGGTAATTCGATCAAACTCTGATTCAAGGTATTGCAATGCCTCGGTGGCAATAGCCCTTCGGCCATCGTAATAATAAACATCAAAATTCTCTCCGCTTAGGTATTGCCAATCAAAGGTGCGGTATTGTTGCCGGTTTTTGCCAAAAACTTCACGCGCCTGCTGGGCCAACACAAGGCCAACAGAGAAAAGAAGGAAAAGAAATGTAATACAAATGCGCAATCTCACAGATCCTATCATGCTAAGCAGATTTCGAAAATAATGATTTATAACGATTAATGTCTACCGATTGATCTAATGGGTGCCCATTTTCCATCCAGCGGGTTAATTCCTCCGAAAAATAGGGTGCCAGACTCACGCCTTTGGTACCCAAACCATTAAAAATCACGATTTGTTCAAAAGCTGGATGCGGCCCCAATAAAGGCCTGCGGTCTGGTGTGGTGGGTCGAAAACCCCATTGCTGGTTCACCACGGAGTAGGGGAAAGCAATCAGTTCATTTAGTTTGTCCGTTAATTCCACCTTGCCAACCTCCGTAATGGAGGGTGATGTGTCATGGGTGTAGGTGGCCCCCACTTTCCAGAGATGTGGTACCACATATACCCCCCGGTTATAAATAACCTCTACCGGCTCATTGGTAGCAATGGTTAACGTCTCTCCTTTTAGAGGTCTGATGGGAAGCCAGGAAAAAAAAGAAGTTTGCTTTGCCATTTCTCCTGTACAAAAAATAATTCTTCTGGCTCGCCAATTTCTATAGATTACGGCATTTTTGTCAGTTTTCAATTCGTGCTCATGGAGGTCTTCATCGAGCAAGGCGTCTTTTCTTTTCAAATAATCACGCAATGCATCGGAGAACACTGTTGTGTCAATATACCCGCACTGTTTCAATAACAGCCCTCCTAAAGGATTTTTTACCTGACGAGCAAAAGCTGAGTTAGTGTGTAGCGCTTCTATATAGCGTGAATAATCTGCATCCGAACTTCTGCCCATCCACTCATTTTGTTCTTCAATAGAAACAAAAGGTCGGTACAAGGGCATCGGAAAAAAGAATTTTGATTGAAGAAAAAGCTCTGCCTGCACATAGAATGAATGGAGGTAAGGAAACAACGTATCAGCCAGCCAGGTCATGGTCATTTGTCTTCCGGTAACCGGATTAAAAAGTCCTGCCGCTACCCGGGTGGCAGCATGCTCTCTGACACGATCAATTACCAGCACACGTTTCTGGCGAAACAACAGCTGCAACGCCAGGCACGACCCCGCCAATCCTTGCCCTACAATAATATAATCAACGTTTTTGTCCGTCATCTGGTCAAAATTGTATTCATTATAAACATGCTAACAAAATCCGGATTAATTTTACGAAGATCTAAACACGATGCTGCAAATTAAAAGTTTTGAATTCAATCCCTTCCAGGAGAACACGTATATACTATATGACGAAACAAAAGAATGCGTCATTATTGATCCGGGGTGTTTTGATAAACAGGAGCAACAATCCCTGGTCAACTTCATTACCGCTAACCAATTAACCGTTACCAAACTTATTAACACGCACTGCCATATCGACCATGTATTGGGTAATGCCTTTGTAAAACAACACTTTAAAGTGAAGCTATTTATCCATCCCGCTGAAGAAGCATTGTTACGAGCCGTAAAAACCTATGCCCCTAATTATGGATTTCACCACTTTCAGGATTCAACCCCAGATGAATTTATTGATGAAAATAATGTGGTTGTATTTGGCAATCAATCGCTGAGGGTGCTCTTTGTTCCGGGTCATAGCCCTGGTCATATTGCTTTGTACGATAGCCTGAGCAAGTCGTTAATTGGTGGCGATGTTCTCTTTCAAAACAGCATTGGCCGAACCGACTTACCCGGTGGTGATTTCGATACCCTGATTACCAGCATTCATGATAAATTTTTTACCCTACCCGATGATGTTACTGTATATTGCGGGCATGGGCCAACTACCACCATTGGTTTCGAGAAAAGAACCAATCCGTTTTGTGCCATAACAGTAACTTAATGATCCGACATCTTCCCAATTTTCTTACCTGTTGTAACCTGTTGTGCGGATGCATCGGAATTGTTTTTGCGTTGGAGAATCGCCCAATACCAGCAGCATATTTTGTTTGGGTTGCATGTGTGTTTGACTTTTTCGATGGCTTTACAGCACGAAGCTTAAAAGTAAAATCACCGATAGGAAAGGAACTTGATTCACTGGCAGATGTTGTAAGTTTTGGAGTATTGCCGGCCATTGTAGTATACAAACTCTGGAATGCCGATGCCGGAGATTACCTGCCTTTCTTATCGTTTTCAATCGCGATTTTTTCTGCGTTACGCCTGGCTATCTTCAACATTGATGATACGCAGAAAGATTCCTTTCGAGGATTACCTACTCCCGCCAATGCGTTACTGCTTACAGCCCTTCCGCTCCAGGATAGTTTTGTTTTGGAATGGCTAATAAATCCGTGGATCCTCACCACGATTATTATGCTTTCATCGTGGCTGTTAGTTTCACCAATAGAACTGTTCGCCCTGAAATTCAAGAATTTCACCTGGCAGGAGAACAAAATCAGGTTTACCTTCCTTATTATTTCCGTATTAGTACTGGCTATTTGGCAGGCCCCGGCCATTCCATTAGTCATAATTTTATATATCGCTTTGTCGTTAGGGGTACAGGCGCTTTCTAAATAAGAAGATAATTTCCGGATTCGTGCAGAAAAACTCTACCATAGCCTGGCTTTTCAGTTTTGTGCTCTTTATTATAATGAGTATGGCTGTGTCTGTTACAGGTTCAGCACAAAACTCAGTTCTATCAACCGGCACCTGGTACAAGATTTCGGTTAATAAAGATGGCGTCTATAGGATTGATCAAAGTCTTTTTAAAAAAATGGGATTCAACACCGCTCAGGTTGATCCACGCAGAATTAAAATTTACAGCCAAGGCGCAGGCATGCTTCCACAAAAAAACAGTGCCCAGCGCCCCATAGACTTACTTGAATGTGTCATTTATGTTCAGGGCGAAGCAGACGGTGTATTTAATTCTTCAGATTACATATTGTTCTTCGGACAAGGGCCTGACAAAGTGAGTTTTGATGAAATTCGTCAAGTATTCCGATACGAAAAAAATCGTTACGCAAAAGAGAACTATTACTTTGTAACAATAAGTGATACGCCCGGTAAAAGAATTTCTACGAGTGAAAATTTAGCTGGCAATTTCCCTGTCGTTCAGGAATTTGATAATTATCAATACCACGAAATTGATCAATTCAATATTCTTAAATCCGGACAAGAGTGGTTTGGCGAACGGTTTGAATTAACAACCGATCAGACAATTCGCTTTAACCTAAGTAGCATTATCGACAATACTCCTGTTAAAGTATTTTCCGATGTAATGGCTCAATCGTTTTCCAATACATCGTTCAACGTGCTCTTAAATAATGTTCAGATTGGACAACACGCTATCGGAGCAATCCCCAATGCGTTGTATGGAGTAAAAGGCAGGCATGCAGCAGATACATTTCTGACTTCCAGTGCAACCGTGGCCACGGCTGGTCGTAACCTGCAAGAACTGCGCTATCAGTATGTAAAAGGTACATCAACTAATGCTGTTGGCTATCTTGATTTTTGCCTGTTACAGGTAAAACAGCAATTGAGACTTTACGAAGCACAAACTATTTTCCGGTCAGCCGCTAGCTTACAACAACCTATTTCAAAATTTGAAGTCGGCCAAACCACTGCACAAACAATTGTCTGGGACATCACCAATCCTTTTGAAGTTAAACTGCAAGCATCAGGCTTTAGCAATTCATCAACTTTGTTTTCCACAGCCACAACCGCACTGAAAGAATTCGTTGCGTTTCAACCCAATGCTCCCTCACCTAAACTTATTGGTAATGTGCCTAATCAAAACCTTCGCGGAGCATCATCTCCCGATCTCATCATCGTTACGCATCCTGATTTCAAATCTGAAGCTTTGCGCCTGAAAACACACCGTGAAAGCTTCAACAACCTGACCGTGCTGGTAACAACCACCACAGAAGTATTCAACGAGTTTTCAGGAGGAAAACAAGATGTAACAGCCATTCGTGATCTGGCTAAACATTTTTATAACAAAAATCCAGGTAGGCTTAAGTCGTTGTTGCTATTCGGTAAAGGCTCCTACGATTATAAAGACATCCTTATCGACAACAAAAATTTTGTACCTACCTATCAATCGGTGAATTCGCTTCACCCCTTATTAACCTACTCTTCTGATGATTTCTTTGGCTTTATGGAGGACCACGAAGGTGAGTGGCGTGAGAATCCGGTCGACCAACATACCATGGAAATTGGAGTAGGGCGGATTCCGGTAAAATCAGTTACAGAAGCCAAAAATGTAGTAGACAAATTAATCGGGTACGATACTGATCTAAAGCTTTTTAATCGCTGGCGAAAGAATATTGTTTTTGTTGCCGATGATGGTGATTTTAACATTCATCAAAACCAAGCCGATCAGATGGCACGGAATATAGATTTAAATCGCGCCCTCTACGATGTTAAGAAAATCTATCTTGATGCTTTTCCTCAAATACCCGGAGCTGGTGGTCAGGTTTCTCCCGAAACAAAAAAAGAAATTGAAAAAGCATTTAGCGATGGAGCATTGGTCATTAACTACACCGGCCATGGGAGTGAGCGGCAATGGGCACAAGAAAGAATTTTTGATGAAGTGCAAATTCAAAACTTGAAAAATGAACGACTGCCATTATTAGTCACAGCAACTTGTGAATTTGGTCGTCAGGATGATCCGGTTTTTCCATCGGGTGGCGAACTTTGCCTGCTTCAGCCAAAGGGTGGAGCCATTGGTTTAGTAACCACCGCACGTCCGGTAAGTTCCAGTACAAACTTTGAGTTGAACCAGGCATTTTATGAGGCCTTCTTTCAAAAAGATAATGGCAACAATCTTTCATTGGGAGAAATCTTCAGAAGAACAAAAAACAACAGCATATCTGGAGTGTCTAACAGAAACTTTTCACTTATTGGTGATCCTTCACTTTACTTGGCCATGCCCGAATACGGCATACAGGTGAACTCCATAGAAACTGCCGACAATAGTGATCTGCTAAAAGCCCTTTCAAGGGTAACTGTAAAAGGAGAAGTTGTAAATGCTGAAGCGGAGCGACTGGAAAGTTTTAACGGTATACTTCAGTCCACATTATTTGATAAAGAAACTTCCTTTACTACACTCGGAAATGAAAATCCGCCATTTGCTTATAAGCAATGGTACAATGCACTTTTTCGCGGAAAGGCAAGCGTGGAAAATGGCGTGTTCGAATTTGAGTTTATTGTGCCTAAAAATATTGCCTATGCCATTGATATAGGAAAATTAAGTCTGTACGCGTTCGATGAAAGTACCCGATCAGATGCCTCAGGCTACTCAAAAGATTTTACAGTTGGCTCAAGTGAACCTGTTTCGGGTACCGACATAACGGCTCCGGTCATATCGCTCTACATGAATGATAGATCCTTTACAAACGGTGGCCTTACCGGATCAACCACCCAACTAGTCGCCACATTATTTGATGAGAGTGGAATTAATATATCCGGGTATGGAATTGGCAACAGCATAGTTGCAGTATTGGATGATGATGAATCCTTCGTTTTAAATGATTATTACGAATCGAGCACCGATGATTTCAAAAATGGTGAAATACAATATACCCTATCAGGACTGAAGCCTGGAAAGCATACCATACTTCTCAGGGCCTGGGATACATACAATAATCCAGGGCAGGCAAGAATTGATTTTATGGTTACTGAAGGCGATGGAATAATTATCGAACAATTTACCAACTACCCAAACCCTGTTCATACCTCAACGCAGTTTACTTTTACCCATAACCAGGCAGGCAACGACTTAGAGGCAAACCTCATGCTTTATGATTATACAGGAAAAACAATTCAGCAGTACACTTTTGAGGTTCCGGAGAGCAGCTATAAGGTAAACCTGATGGAACTGGCCCTTAATGATGATTTCAATAAAAAACTTATTCCGGGGTTATACTTAGCCCGGTTAATTGTGCGTTCTTTAGCCGATGGCTCTAAAAATGAGCGGGTTACAAAACTTATTATATCGAATTGATTATCTTTAAGCCCTTGAAAAAGAAGCAGATGAAGTTAAGAGGCCTTGCCGTATTTGCAGCCATATTAGTGGGTAATTTATCCTTTGGTCAGTCTATAACTGGTCGTGATACAACCAACAGAGTAATAACCACAGCTGTTCCCTTTCTTACCATTAGTCCCGATGCCCGAAGCGGAGCATTGGGAGATGCCGGTGCAGCTACCTCACCCGATGCAAACTCGGCCTATTGGAATCCGGCTAAGCTCGTATTTATTGAAGAAGATTATGGAGGATCGTTATCCTACACTCCTTGGTTAGGTAAGATTATTAACGATATGTGGATTTCCTACCTTACAGGATATTACAAAATAACCCGCGAGCAGGCTGTTGCACTCTCCATGAAATACTTCGATCTGGGAGATATCAGTTTCCGGGGCTCTAACAATGAACCATTGGGTGATTTCAGGCCACGAGAATTCTCATTGGACCTCACCTATTCCAGAATGCTTACAGAGAATCTTAGTGTTGGCCTGACCGGCCGATACATTTACTCCAATCTTACTGGTGCCTTCACTTCACAAGGTGGTGCAGTTGACGCTAAACCAGGAAAAAGCGTAGCGGCTGATATTGGCGTTTTCTATAACAAGCAACTAAAAGGTACGAAAAGTAATAACCTCGCATTAGCTGCAGTAATTTCAAATATTGGCGCAAAAATTTCTTATACCGATAGTGAAAATAAAGATTTCCTTCCGACTAATTTAAAATTAGGAACCGCCTTCACTACCGAAGTTGATATGTTTAACAGCTTCACATTTATTGTTGATTTCAATAAATTATTGGTGCCAACAATTGATGATGGTCAAACAGTACTAGGCGGAATGTTCAGTTCATTTACTGATGCACCTGGAGGATTTGAAGAGGAGATGAAAGAATTTATAGTGAACATGGGCGTGGAATATTGGTACAATAAGACATTTGCCGGTCGGGCCGGATATTTTCTGGAAGCCCGCGAAAAGGGAAACAGAAAATACCTCACACTTGGTGTTGGTTTTAGAAAAGATAGGTTCGGAATTGATGTGGCATACCTTGTTCCCACTAATGGAAGAGAAAATCCGTTAGCGGAAACAATTCGTTTTTCACTTCTGCTTCAGGTGGCCGGTAACGAACAAAGCAGGAAATCCGTCACCGATTAATGCATGCTCGATAGGAAATCCCCCCCTGCCTTTAATCAGGACAAAACATTTCATTTATTAACCCCTGAGAATGAACGACTCACTAGTGGAAATCAGTTGCTTTTCATTCATGGCGGTGATCAGGAGGTTGTTAAAATTGAATTGATTTTTAGAGCTGGCCGATGGTTCGAGAGCAAACCTGGCCTTTCTCATTTTACAGCGATACTTCTGTCTAAGGGTACAGCTAATCTCACCAGTTATCAGATCACCAGTATTTTTGATTATTCCGGTGTGCACTTGGAAATTAATCCAGGCTTGGATTTTACTTCAATTACTTTGTATGGTCTTACCAAAAAAATCCATGATGTACTTGATTTACTGATTGATATACTTGCCACATCAACCTTCCCCGAAATCGAAATTCAGCAAGCCAAAGACATTTACACACAGGGCCTAAAAATCAACCTTGAAAAAACCAGCTATTTGGCCGCGCGTTATTTCAGAAAGAATCTTTTTGGAGATAACCACCCATACGGGAAAGATTTCGAGCCAGAAGATGTAAACAACGTTAACCAGACACATCTGATTGATTTTCGAAACAAATTCTATAAAAGTTTTGTGGGCTTTGTGTCGGGGAAAGTTTCTGATAAGGTTAAACAAGATATAGCCGCTAAGCTTAATCAACTAATCCCTGTAAATATCCCATCAAAAGAATACACTAAATCACCAGCAGTACTGCACACCAATCACATTGATAAACAGGGTAGTATTCAATCTTCATTGCGTATTGGGAAACAAATTGTAGGCCGTAGTCATGCTGATTACCCGGGCCTGCTATTACTAAATCATATTCTTGGCGGGTTCTTTGGGTCTCGCTTGATGAAAAATATTCGCGAAGAAAAAGGACTTACTTATGGAATTCATTCCTCCATACACGCCTTAAAAAACGAAAGCTACTTAGTTATTGGTACCGATGTAAATAAGGAGAATAGAATTATCAGCATTGAAGAGATAAAGAAGGAACTGGAAAGATTCCGAATAGAGATGATAGAAAGAGATGAACTTGATGTTGCGCGAAATCATTTCATTGGAAGTCTTCAATCTGATATGAGCACACCCTTTGCCCATGCTGATAAAATAAAAACGATTACACTTTTCAACCTTAAAGCAGATTACTATCAGCATCTTATTAATGCCATGATGGAGATTAGTACAGAAAATCTTCAGAGTTTAGCCCAAAAATACCTCACAGAATCCGAACTCTTCACAACCTCTGTTGGGTAATCCCACAAGTAAGCTTTTTTCGAACAGTCATTATCAATCAATCGCTTCTCGTCAAGACGAATCATTTTTGCGATTTGGTATAAAAAAAGCCCCGTAATGTTATTACGGGGCTTTGATAAAAAATAGGCAACG